>Ga0208971_1001241_pt1 | contig 15620 bp, 16 predicted proteins | sample AOAMet1_18_M0_10_2_FD_188229 | JGI IMG/M metagenome (GOLD analysis project Ga0208971, IMG submission 188229) | Ammonia-oxidizing marine microbial communities from Monterey Bay, California, USA - CAN11_18_M0_10 (SPAdes) | ecosystem: Environmental > Aquatic > Marine > Intertidal zone | place... | reverse complement strand
CTGGCGGCGTCCTTTTGGAAATACCGATCGGCTGAGCCTTGCGCCATTGCGCCAAGCGAGCCCATGCCACGATATGATTTGAACGAACGACCTTGATACAGGATCAATTCCCCCGGGCTTTCGTCGGTGCCCGCGATCATGCTGCCAACCATGGCGCAGGACGCACCCGCCGCAATCGCCTTGGCAAAATCACCGGAAAACTTGATGCCACCATCGGCAATCACAGGCGTATTTGTTTTATTAGCAGCCGCGACACTGTCCATGATCGCGGTAAGTTGTGGCACACCCACACCTGCAACCATACGGGTTGTACAAATGGAACCAGGGCCAATGCCAACCTTAACGCCATCTGCACCGGCACCAATTAGGGCCTCGGTTGCGGCGGCGGTGGCAACGTTGCCTGCAAGAACCTGAACGTCGCTGTTAATCTTCTTCACGCGCTCTACGGCTGCGGCTACCCCTTCAGAGTGACCGTGCGCGGTATCAATTACAATGAGATCACAACCCGCATCTATTAAGGCTTGTGAGCGTTCAAAACCAGCATCCCCCGTCGTGGTTGCAGCCGCCACACGCAAACGACCTAGGTCGTCTTTGCAGGCCATAGGGTTCAGTACCGCTTGTTCGCTGTCTTTCAACGTCAAAAGGCCGGTTAATTCACCTGCATCATTGGTTACCAACAGCTTCTCAATGCGACGCGCTTGCATCAAGGAACGTGCTTCATCAAGATCGGCTGGTTCTTGCAACATGGCCAAACCTTCTGATGTCATCATCGCAGAAACTGGCGTTTTGGCATCACTGGCAAAACGCATATCGCGGTTCGTCACAATGCCCAGAACACGACCGTTTTCATCGATCACCGGAAACCCCGTGACGCGATACCGCGCTTGCAATTCTTGTGCATCCGCTAGTGTTTGATTGGCACGCAGGGTGATAGGATTATATACGATGCCCGAGATGAAACGCTTTACGCGGCGCACCTCTGAGGCTTGTTTATCAACATCTAAATTCCGATGGATAACGCCCATGCCGCCCGCTTGTGCCATGGCTATGGCCATTTTTGCCTCGGTAACAGTGTCCATGGCAGAACTGAGCAGCGGAACATTTAGACGAATTGATTTGGTAACTTGTGTGGATGTATCAGCGGTCGTGGGCATAACGTTAGACGCAGCCGGAACCAATAAAACATCATCAAAAGTGAGAGCCTCGCGAATCTCCATGGGGTGCCTCCTAGGATGGGTCCGTTTGACGGCTCTCTATTTCATGACTTGGACCAAAAGGAAACCCACCAAGATCAATTCACTGAATTTATTCAAAACCAACTCTCGCCATCTTGCCATTATGAAAGCAATGGATAGGCTGTCCGAAAACGTAAGGGATAAAGAATGGCTGATCACGGATATGAAGCTGGCAGATTAAATTTGCCGTTTGTGGGTATTTCAACATTTGGCAAACGCCCCTATGTAGAGGATTGGTCAAAAATAGATGCGGATGTGGCCATTCTAGGAGCCCCATTTGATTTTGGCACGCAGTGGCGACCGGGTGCACGGTTTGGCCCCCGTGCAGTGCGCGAAGCATCCACCCTTTTTTCCTTTGGCCATGCAGGTGCGTATGACCACGAGGATGACGCAACATATTTACCAGGCAGCGTGCAAATTGTTGATATGGGTGATGCGGACATCGTTCACACCGATACCTTGCAAAGCCATGCAAATATTGAAACGGGCGTACGCGCCGCCCTTGCTGCCGGCGCATTACCGGTAACAATCGGTGGCGATCATTCGGTGAATATTCCTTGCATTAATGCTTTTGATGATCAGGGCGATTTTCATGTTTTACAGATAGATGCGCATTTGGATTTCGTCGATGAACGCCACGGTGTTCGTTTTGGTCACGGCAACCCCATGCGCCGAGCGGCTGAAAAACCTTATGTGACAGGCCTTACGCAACTGGGCATCCGTAATGTGTCCTCAACCGCTAAAGAAGGTTACGCCGATGCCCGCGCGATGGGGTCTGACATCCTTTCGGTACGCCAAATGCGTAAATTGGGCACAGAGGCCGTATTAGAACGCATTCCAGCGGGTGCGCGCATATACCTAACAATAGATATAGATGCGTTTTGCCCGTCTATTGCACCAGGAACAGGCACACCCAGCCATGGTGGGTTTTTGTACTACGAAGTTTTGGAATTATTGCAAGGTGTGGCCCAAGACCATGAAATCATTGGCATTGATTTGGTTGAGGTTGCGCCCGACTATGACCCAACTGGATCCACGGCCGTTTTGGCCGCACAGGTTTTGCTAAACCTTTTGGGTTTCATTTTTCACAATAAGGCCGCTTTTTAGTACGGCGTTGATCCAAAGGAGTGGGCTCTGCCCACACTGGTTTAATTGGTTTGGCATCTAGATTAAGGCACGCATTTTTTCGAAAGGGCCGCCATGGAATTGGCCGTAGATGCAAAGAGATTTGCAATCATCGGCCCATCTGCCCCTGCACCAACAAAATTGGCACCGGCTTGGATATAGCGCCCCAACTGCGTTTCCTCATACCCGATGATACCAGCAGATACACCTGCGGCACGAATTTGACCAAGTGCAGCTAAAATATCCGCCTCAAGTGCGGCATTGCTTGTTCCCAGTAATCCACGATCCGCCGCAAGATCGGCTGGACCAATGAACAAGCCATCCACGCCCTCAACTGCTGCGATGCTCTCAATGTTATCCATTGCTTCTTGGGTTTCGATTTGAACCCACACACAAATCTGATCATTGGCCGTCGTTGCGTAATCGATGGTCTGACCAAAACCTGATGCCCGAATGACCGCACCACCTGTACCGCGTATGCCGTGAGGCGGATATCTTGTGGCCGCTACAATAGCGCGTGCTTGATCGGCTGTATTTACCATTGGGATCAAAAGGTTTTGAACCCCGATATCCAACGTCTTTTTAATTAACCAAGCCTCATCCATCGGCAAACGAACCACCGCATCTGCTGCGCCATTTTCAATAACCCGCAATTGGTCAAGAATTTCAGGAATGCCACTTGGACCATGTTCAGCGTCAATCATGCACCAATCAAATCCAGCGTTGCTGGCAATTTCAGCCAACCCCACCTGCCCTATGGATAGCCACAGACCGGTGGTTACATCGCCACTAGCCAGTCTCGCTTTCAATTTGTTTAAAGGCGCACCCATTATTCGGGAACCATAAAGGTAAGCCCTGCCCACAATGTATCCCAAACAGCATCTTTAGGCCCATCCGTTGCGCGGATCAAAACAACATCAAGATTATACGTATGCCCCGCCTTTACGGGGATTATCGCTTGGCCAAGTCCATTTGTGCGCGTCAGCATGACCTTTACGGTTTCATCCGGCGCCTTTTCAAATATTTCAACCTGAACATCAGCGCGCGGTCGGTCTCGATACAAAACTGTTACAGGAAAACCCGCTGAAACATCATCCGTATAAGGATTGGCCATCGCAACAATTTCGGTTTCCAAGCCAAATGCGCGATCTTGGCCCTGTGCATCGCCGACAGCGATCAGTGATTTCACATGTCGCGAATAGATTTCAACAAATCCAACCTCTGGAAGACCACGTGCGGCGTGTTCGGCCATGACACCGGTGAAATCCTTGTGTTTTACGAATTTTTCAAACTTTCCCTTTTCGCGATAAGTCAGACTGCTTTTGGTGGTTTCGTAAATCAGCACATGCAAACCGTTGTCTTGGGTTTGAACCTTGGCCGCGGGTCTGTCACCGATCCGACCATCAATGCCGGCCACAACACCCGCCAGTGCCACGTCAAACCGCAAAAAATTGTCCGGAAAATATCCAAAACGACCCCCAACAAAATCTTGCCCGACCCTGATATCTGCCTCAAGCACATCGCCCGGTTCAATTTGAAACGAAGTGGGTTGAAGCCACATTTCATGCGCGGTAATTGGTGTTGCAACAAACGTTGAAACAGCCAGCAATAGGGACAACAAATGAGCGCGCATATTAATTCCTCTTTCGGAATAGGTTCTGCCACACTGCGGTATTGGGCGCGATTGTCAATGTTGTCTATCATCACGGTGTTGTTGGCTTTTGTCAGCCTGCCGACCAGCGCACATGAGGTTCGCCCTGCAGTCGCTGATTTCAAAATTGTCGACGATCAACTGGAGCTGAGCATTCGCTTGAACCTAGAGGCGATGATGGCCGAGATTGATCTAAGCACTATTGCAAATACGGATGAGGCCGAAGAAGCAGAAACATATACGCAATTGCGCGAATTATCTGACGGTGCTTTGGGCGCAAAATTACAGACCGAATGGGATAATATATCAAGCGACATTAAAGTTTTGGTAAATGACGCCCCTATTTCGTTAAATCTTGTACGCGCTGATGTGCCCAATGACACGCCGATTGATCTGGCCCGTGAAACCACGGTTTATATGACGGCGGCTTTGCCTGCAGGGGCGTCAAGTTTGCAAATTGGTTGGGCCCGTAAATTTGGCGCGCTGGTTTTGCGCCAAGACGACAGTGTCAGCGAACCCTACACCGGATATTTGCAAAACGGTGACATCAGCCCAGCAATCAATCTGGCGGGCGGCGGTTCACAGTCAACCCTTGAGGCCCTTTGGACCTATGGCAACATTGGTTTTGTTCATATTGTGCCCAAAGGTTTAGATCACATTTTGTTTGTTTTGGGTCTATTTTTACTGTCCCTTAAAATGCGCCCATTATTGATGCAAATCACCGCTTTCACTCTGGCGCATACTGTAACTCTTGCGCTGGGCATATTGGGATTTGTCACCATTTCCCCTGCTATTGTTGAGCCGTTGATCGCGCTTTCCATTGTATATGTGGCCGTGGAAAACATCGTTGTTGGCAAGCTAAGTCGTTGGCGACCTCTGATTGTATTTGGTTTTGGTCTATTGCACGGGCTTGGTTTTGCGTCGGTTCTGGGCGACATCGGTTTGAATCCGTCGCAATTTATCACCGGCCTAATCGGGTTTAACATTGGTGTTGAAATTGGTCAGCTGTTCGTCATCGCAATTGCGTTCTTGGCTGTCGGTTTGTGGTTCAGAAACAAACCTTGGTATCGCAGTCGGATCACAAACCCAGCGTCTGCAATGATCGCCTTCGTTGCCGCATACTGGACGATTGAACGCGTATTCTTTTAAAGAACGCCCCTAATGCCCTGTAAGCCAATCTGCAACTTTCGCGAGACGAGAGGTTTTGCTGGATTGGCTTGCGCGTTCACGCGCGTCTGCTGCGTGATAAAGGTGATACATCCCGTGAACAGATAACCATCGTACGGGTTCAGGTTCCCATTTGCGGACTTTGTGATTGACCCAAGGCAACTGGCAAAGTGCACTGTCTGGGTTCAAAACCAGATCCGCCAAGGTTCGCCCTGCCAAATTACTGGTGGTCACGCCAATGCCAACGTAACCGCCGCCCCACCCAAGGCCAGTATCAGTATCCAGCCCAACCGAAGCACACCAATCGCGCGGCACCCCCATCACACCACACCAAGCGTGATCAATTTCTACATTCGCGGTTTGAGGCAGTATGCGTGTCAGCATTTCACGCAATTGTCTGATCGTTTCAGATTGAGTTTCACCACCATCATCGGTCTTGGAGCCGAAACGATACGGCACACCGCGCCCGCCCATGGCGATGCGGCCCTCTCGGGTGCGCTGGGCATAACAATAGCCGTGGCTGGCGTCAGACAGCAGCTCATGCCCCTGCCAACCGATTGTATCCCATGTTGCCTGATCCAATGGTTCAGTCACAAGAATTGCACTGTTTAGCGGCAGGATTTCACGTTTTTGACCGTCAAGTCCGGCGGTAAACCCCTCTGTTGCGCGCAAGATAATCGGTGCAGAAACGTGGCCCTTGTTTGTGGTCACATTTTTGCTGCTGATTTTGGTTACGGTCGTTCCTTCGACAATACGCACACCCATTTGTTCAACCACACGGGCCAAACCTTGTACCAATTTTGCCGGCTGCACGCGGGCCACACCGCTTGAAAGATGCGCACCCTGCAGATTTGCAATATCAATCCGCGCAGCAGTCTCTTTGGCGTCAATCATTCGTGCCGCATCAACTGGCGTGCCATATGATTGATCGGTCTTGATCCGCTGTTCAAGACGAGCCAATTGCCCACTGGAACAAGCTACATCCAGTAAATCCACACGTAAAATATCGGCGTCGATCCCTTCACGTTCAGCCACATTAATGACCTCATCAACCGAACCATTCAACGCGCTTTCAAATTCAAGCAACGCGGCTTTACTGCCGTTCCTAAGATAGTTTTCGCGGTTCCACGTAAATTCCCCCGCCAACCAACCACCATTGCGGCCACTTGCACCAAAACCTGCAAATTCTTTCTCAATGACAAGAACATCCAAACTGGGATCATTGCGTTTCAGATAATAAGCGGCCCACAGCCCTGTATAACCAGCCCCAACAATGCAAATATCCGCCGTCGTGTTGCCGGCAAGCGGCGCACGCTGTTTAGGCAAGCCACCAATATCTGCATACCAAAAAGAAACATCACCGTTTATCATGTACACCACCTGATTTTACCTATCAGACTAAAGCCAAAACTACGCCGCCATGTCCATCCCTCTATTGATGACCATCACGAAGTTGATCTAACCTTCACAGTTCGAGAAGTTTCGGATCAATGTCCGGTTTGAGCCCAAATTGACCGATGCTCGCTATGGGTATGTAGTTAGTAAAAAGACAAAAATAGCATCATTACTATTGTTGCAACGCCTCCGAAAAAACCACACTGAATCCAAACTGACCGTTCAAATCGTTGTCTTTCGGACAAGTTTTTAAAAGTTGAAATAGAAAGGGCAGCCAAATAAATGCGAAAAGATAATGTTTTTCGTCTTTTATGTTGTTCCCAAATCGATTCCTTAGAAAATTTAGAAGCCAATCCTTCAAGAATATCCATCATGGCTATCATAATATAAACCCTCGGTTCTCTCCAATTGGGTTTTGAAAAGGGTTTAAAGCCAGAAGCCCAACACGAAAACAGTGTCCAAAATATAAACCAACAAAAAGTAAACAGTTCTGCTGCCGACATTTTAGCGATTACTTCCATTTTTTATTACATACGCATTGACTGCCGACTGAAAATAATTTTTCAAATAATGTCATTCGATATAAAATACTATAAACAGTGTAGCTGCTGACGGCAACTTTGTCCGCAGAGCCGACATTGCTAGAATTCATACTCAAGGAAAAGTTTGGGCAAACTAAAATCAATCGACTCTTTAATCGAGTTCAGAACGTCATCTTATCAAATAGGTGTCTAGAGCCGCGAAATCAGGAATGCGCCGGTTTTTTGGTAGTGGGTTTTTAATAAGGCACAGGCCACTTCGGCGTTGCCTTCGATCGCTATATTCAGGATTTGCAAATGCTCATCACCGACCTTACGCCCTGTATAACCCTTTGATTTTCCGGCGATATATCTATAGCGGATATTCAAATCATAAAGCTGGCTGCAGAAACGCATCAAAACGGGGGACTTACAGTTGCCCACCAACGTCATGTGAAATTCTTTGTGAATGGCTTCAAACACCTCAACATCATCGCGGCTGGTGCGGGTCATTTTGTGGTGGGCAAGAACCAACTCTTCTTCCCATGCATCGTTTTTTAGGTCGATACTTTGCCTAAGCGCCATCTCTTCGAGCGAACAACGCAACGCCAGAATTTCTTGAAAATTTTCGGGGCTTGTGGCCGCGGTGCGAAAACCACGTTGATCCTGTCGTTCGACAAGTTGATCAGAGGTCAACAAACTGAGCGCCTCGCGGATCGGCGAAGCACCAATGCCAAGGGTTCCTCGCAAGGATTCAATCTTAAGTTTTTCATCAGGTGGCAGCACGCCGGTCAGGATCATTTGACGAATGGTCATATAAGCCTGCTGTGTTGCAGACAGTTCAGAAACTGTTTCCGCCGTGCTGTTACCCAATTTACATACCCTTATAAGGTTAAATTTATCCCGCTTTACTTGGCTTTCACCACATTCACAATGTTTGCAAATTCATCGTGTGAAAGAACGTCACGTTTAGCAATGCCTGCGTTTTTCACTTCTTCCAAGATCATGGCGATTTTGTCATCTTCCAAAACGCCCATGCCAAGCTCGCCCATTTTGTAAATAATGGATGCCTTGCCGGATTTTTTACCCAAAACAACCTCGCCAACTTTGCCAGTTAAGGAAGGGTGCGTGCCAAACATCACAAGCGGATCGTTCATAACGTAATCGATACCAATGCCTGATTCACGGATAAAGTTGCCGTGACCCAAAACTGGTTTATTACGGGCAATTGAAATGTTGGAACGTTCGGCTATCAATGCGCCAAGCTCTGGAATTTTGTCCAATTTGTACGGCGTATCATAGCCATAAAGCAAATGCAGACCCATCATCAATTCCTCAAGCGCCGCATTACCTGTACGCTCACCCAAACCATTGGCACAGCTATGCACACATTGCGCACCAGCGGTGACAGCGGCCAATTCGGTCGCAACACCCATGCCAAAATCATTGTGCGTGTGAATTTCCACAGGCAGTTCGGTCATTTTGGTCAACCAGCGCACCATGTATTTGATGGCCTCTGGCGTGGCGCAACCCATGGTATCCACCAAACCAATGGCGTCAGGTGGTGATTGATCCATGATCGCTTTGCACATGTTTTCCAAATCACTGCGGCGCGCGCGGGTCGTGTCATAGGGGAAAAACACGGCATGCAAACCGTTTTCTTTGGCGTAATTGATGACAGGTGCCGACTTTTTAACAACGTCTTCCCATGTCCAACCAAATTGTGTCTTTAGTTTTGGATACCCAATTGGCACCTCGATGATCACACCATCAGCACCACATTGCAGCGCCATGTCGATGTCGGCCTTCATGGCACGCGCAAAGGTGTAGATCTTTGATTTTAGACCCAGCTTTGAGATTTCGGTAATTGCGGTTGCGTCTTGGGGTGACACGGCAGGCATGCCGGCCTCAATACGATCAACACCCAATTCATCCAGCTTGGATGCAATAGCAATTTTGTCATCAATTGAGAACACCACTCCAGGTGTCTGCTCGCCATCACGCAATGTTGCGTCGTGGATTTCAACCTTAGCTGGCAATTCCAAACCTTGACGAACTTCTGGTTCGAAATTGTAAGGACTTACCCACCATTTACCGTCTTCAAAATAATTCTCGCGCATGTTTTTTCCTTCGAGATAAATAGTTTAGCTTGCTTCTGTTGGAACGAGGACGAAATCGAAATCGACCTTGTAATATGGGCTGGTCACGTTTGTTCCAACTTCTAGATCCGTTGGCAATGCGTCCATATCAGTTGTTTCTTTGTATTCCATGATCAAATCGTCACGTACCCCAAAGACCGCGTCGGTATCAAGATATTCGTCATCACTTGAAAACACTTCTGTGACCAACGAACGATACCCGTCAGCAACAACAATGAAGTGAAGGTGCGATGGGCGCCAAGCATTACGGCCAGTGGCACGCAAAAGATCACCGACAGGACCATCATCAGGAATTTTATACGGCGACGGTTTAACGGTTGTGATCGCGTAACGACCATCTTCGCCTACCTTCATTGAACACCGCAGATTATATTCCGGCTGAGCCTCGTCCTGATTTGAATACAAACCATTAGTAGCAGTTTGCCAAAGCTCAATAACAGCATCTTTAATCGGTGCACCGTCAACAGTTTTCACATGGCCTTCGATGACAACTGTGTTTCCCTCGTTGTCACGTTTAAGATCACCACCAACGGGCAATTCAGGCGCACCCGTTACGTGGAATGGCCCAAGAACGCTTGAGGATGTACCTTCGTGTTGTGAGCCGATCATATCAACCAAAGACGACAGGCCCGTCACGTCGGATGCAAGAACAAATTCATTGCGTTCCTGCGTGGAAATTTGGCCCGCCTCAAACATAAATTGCAAACCACGCATCCACTCGTCATGGGTCAATTCCGTTTCTTTAACGAAAGCATGCAAATGCTCGACCATGGATTTAAGCACAGTATAGGTGCGTGGATCAGTATCTTCGCTGCAATAGTTCAGGAAGGCCTGAGTGATGGTATCAATGGTAACGTCTTTCATAAAGCGCGAGCTCCTAGTTCAGAATGGCGGTGGATAGGCCGGGATATTTGATCAAGAGGATCAAAACCATCAGCATGATGACGGCAAATGGGAAGGCCCCGTAAAACACGTCTTTTAAGGTAATACGTGGATCATCAAGGGTTCCCTTAATGACAAAACAAGAAATGCCAAGTGGTGGTGTCAAAAGTCCGATTTCAGCACCGATAACGGTTACGATGCCGAACCAAACAAGACTTAGATCCATTCCCTCGACCAATGTGATGAACAAAGGCACAACAATCAGAATGATGGACGCCGTATCAAGCAAGGTGCCCAGCACAAGCATCAGCAAAACATAGATCAGCATGATCTGGAAGAACGACAGTTCCATCGATTGCAACAAACTGTCCAACTCGTTTGGCAAACCTGCATAGCCAAGCATCCGGCTATAAAAGGACGCCATCATAATCAGCAATAAAATCGCCGCTGTAATATGGCCCGTTTCAACCAAGGTTTCCCAAAATTCAGCGCGGGTGATTGAGCGGCGGATCAAGGCAATAATTAATGCAATCGCAGCACCCGAGGCACCCGCCTCTACCGGTGTTAGCCACCCTGTATAAATGCCGCCTAGAACAACGAAAACCAAACCGACAACTGGCCAAGATTTATTCAGGATTTCAGGCCAAGAAAGGGCGACAGTTTGATCTGAAGCAATGTCTTTACCAATAAATGAAGGCCAGAAACGCGCCATAAGGAAAATCGCAACGATGTAAGCACCCGTCAGGATTAAACCCGGAATAATGCCGGCTAAGAACATTTCGCCCACAGATTGTTCTGAAACGAATGAGTAAATGATCAACATCGCGCTTGGTGGAATGATCATGCCAAGAACGGATGAGCCGGCAACAACGCCAACAGCAAAGCGCGGATTATAACGCAGACGCATCATTTCAGGTACGGAAATTTTGGTAAATACACTGGCGGATGCAATGGATGATCCCGTGATCGCAGCAAACACAGCATTCGCACCAACAGTTGCCATACCGATGCCGCCCATGACGCGCCGACAGGCGGAATTCATCACGTCATAAATATCGCGCCCTAACCCCGCCTTAGACACAAGTAAGCCCATCACGGTAAACAGCGGGATCGTGGCGAAGGTGTATTCTGTGACGCCATCCCCAACGGCAACCTTCAAAAAGTTGAAGGCAAGAATGGATTTGCCAGACATAAGCCAGATTGAGCAAAAGGAAACCAAACCAAGTGCGACAGGGATATAAAGCCCCATGTAAACCAGTACCACGATGGCACCAACGGACATCATTCCAATTTCTACAGGACTCATGATTTGGCCTTTTCGGTTTGCGGTACGGACCGCAAGTCATCGGCCAAAACAGCCTTAAAGAAGAACAAAATGGCGGCAAGAGCAGTGCCAAAAACAATGGCAAGGCGTACAGGCCACCAAGGCGCGGTAAAGATACCTGGCGTTCCAAAGTAGTCACAACGCGCCATGGCCACTTTCAGATCCGGCCAAAAATCGCCCGTTGGCTGTAGCCCGAATTCTGGTGGCACAAAGAAATGACAGCTTTCAAAAGCCTCAAAAAACTCTGGTGTAACCGTCCACAGAATAAGGCACATAAAGCCGAACGAAATGGTATCCAAAAGACGCGACAACCCGTTGCCCATCTTTTGGTTTTTGCTGCGTATCAGCGACAGAAAGCCATCGGAACGCGTTAACTTTCCAGTTCGAACAACGTCCGGTAACTGTAAGAAAACAATCAAAACAAGTGAGAAAATCACAACCTCAACGACACCGCGAAACGGGGCGTTAAACACCCCGCGCGATATCACATCAATGTTCATGATAACGACCAATGCCAACAGGACAAAAGCACCGCAAATATTGGCCAAGATAGCAATCGCCACGATCCAAGATTGGATTTTGCGAAGGAACGTGACGATCATTTTTACAACCTCAATCTAAGCTAAATTATTCAGCAGCCCAGTCACGCAGTGGTGTTTCACCAGCTGCTTTCAATTTTGCCATATAAGCATTCAACATTGCAGTACCTGGGGCACCAGCATCATCCAACTTTTTGGCCCAGTCAGCGGCAACATTTGGCATGCTGTCGGCCCAAGCTTGACGTTCGGCTGCTGACATTTCAACAACTGTACCACCACCGGCTTTGTATGCATCCAAAGATGCCGCCGCACGGTCCATGGCGATGCCTGCGATGTGATCGCGATATTCAACAGCAACAGTTTGTAGAACGTCTTTCACAGCGTCAGGCAATTTCGCCCAAACATCTGCGTTCACTGTCACAGTCTTAGAGTTAACTGCGCCAAGGTCCGCCTTAAGCATGTAAGGGGCAACTTCAGCGATTTTGAAAGTTTTCGCCGCTTCTGGCCATAGCATTGCCGCGTCAACAACGCCGGTTTGAACCATGTTATAGAAGTTCGGCAAACCACCACGTACACCAGCAGCGCCGTTGATACCTTCTAGGTAACGAAGGTTATATCCAGCACCCGCTACTTTTTTGCCCTCTAGATCCGCCAAAGAGTTGATCGGTGTTTTTGAAAACATTTGGTATGTGTCAAGAACAACGCCAGTCGCCAAGTAAACTTGGTTTTCGCCAGCAAGTTCGGCACCCATTTGTGGAAATTCTTTGGCAATTTCGTCAACCGCTTTGGCCACGATACGCGCATCGGCTGAAACAAATGGTGTGACAGCGGAAATACCTTGAGATGGCAAAGATGAGTTGTGGAAAATCGTTGTAACGATACCGATATCACCAAGACCAAGCTTGATACCTTCAAGAACGCCGCGTGGTTTTACGATTTGACCACCATAAGCTTCTTGCCATGTGATTTTGTAATCGCCGGATTTTGCCAATTCTTCGTTCACACGAGGAATGAAAAAGCCAGAAAACTCTTTTACCCACATGGCGCGATCTGGATAGCCGTCAATCGCAATCATGTTGATGTTTTCTTGGGCAGAAGCAACCGAACCAAAAGCGGTCGAAAGGCCAAGGGCGATCCCTGTTGCTAGGGCAATGCGTCGTGAAAGTCTCATTATATTCCTCCCAGAATAGTTTTAGTGAGTTGATTTCCAGTCTTCGTTGATAACAGTGCCCGATTGACGAAACAGTTTCGACAAAGGGCAGTATTTTGCGACTTCTGCCGCAACTTCGTTCAGTTGTTCTTGGGTTGCAGTACCGTCAGATACAACTGTCAGGTCGATTTGTTCAAATGGCACGTCAATTTCTTCACTAAGTGTCACGCCACGGCGATCAAACTTACATTTTGCGGAAACTTTCAAATGTCCAATATCGATGCCCAGCTTTTGTGCACATTTGTGACCGATAACATTGGTACATCCAATAAGCGCACTTAGGGCCGTGTCAGTCGGTGTGAAACCTTTGTTTGTGCCGCCCCGCTCAATTGGTTCGTCAATCATTTAAACCAAATCACGCGTTGCTACCTCAGCCAGTGAATGCGAAGGGCAATCAGCCTCAGCTCGCAGCAAAACAGTGGTTTTCATTTTCATTGCCATCAGAATTGACCCTTAAATTACGTTACAAACGTCGTCAAAATCAAAGCGTGGCAACCGTTGGAACAATGCGGTTTCATCCGCATACCCAATGTTGCACAAGAAGTTTGATTTCACTGTGGTGCCGGCGAAAAATTCTTCGTCTACGACTGCATTACTAAATCCGGAAATTGCCCCAACATCCAGACCCAACGCCCGTGCGGCGATCATAAAGTACGCACCTTGCAAAGTGGAATTACGATATGCCGTATCCTGGGCATGAGCAGCCTTGTCCCTAAAATGCCCACGCCGATCATCATGTGGAAATAAACGCAATAATTCGCGCCAAAAATCAACATCATAAGCAATGATCGCCGTGATGGGTGCGTTCATCACTTTTGGTACATTTGCTGGTTTCAACGATTTCGCCAATCGCTCTTTACCTTCGGCAGACCGAACAAATGTGAACCGCGCAGGTCCACAATTCATGCTTGTTGGTCCCATTTTTGTAATGTCAAAAATTTCATGCAACAAAGCATCGGAAACTGGTTTGTCCGTCCAAGCATAATGCGAACGGGCGCCCGTCAGAATTAAATCAAGTTGATCCTTGTTTAATCCATCAATCCTGCCTCGAAGAGATCGGATTTCATCCATTGCGGTTTCTCGCAGCGTGTTTTGATCAGTGTTTTCTGTCATTATTTTTTAACCGGTTCCGTGAGTGGTTGCGTTTGAGAATCCGTAAGGGATATGTGAATTCAAAATAAACTAGTTTTTTTTCGAAAGTCAAATAATATCGATTTTTTTCTTGAACGTATTTTTCAACAAGTTAGGGTAACAAAAGATAGAGGAGAAAATCATGCCACTTTGGTCAGAATACAAAGCACATTCCCAAGAACGCGGCTCGCTCGCATTTGAATTGTTTGTTGTGAATACACAGCCAGCTGGGGACATGGAATTGGTCAAGGCGACCCTTCCCGATCATCTTGCCTATATCGGTAGCTTGGAAACCGCAGGTTCACTATTTCTTGCCGGGCCAGTTTCCGACGAAACAGGCGAACATATGCAAGCAGCCGGAATGGTAATTCTTCGCGCGACTAGCATGGAAGAAGCACGTAAACTGGCAGACGGCGATCCCATGCATTCCACAGGTGCGCGGACATATACGTTAAAAAAATGGCTGGTGAACGAAGGTCGTTTGAACGTTTCGGTTTCCTTAGGTACACAAGGTGCAAGCCTGACTTAACAGGCCTTTTGTAATCTTAAAGGCACCATGTGAAACGCTCTCGAATTAACGAAATTATTGCCGAAGGCGACGACATGATCCGTCGCCACGGCTTTCACCTGCCCCCATTTGCCTATTGGTCGCCTGATGAATTTAAGGCGAACCAAGACATTGCACAGGCTGTAATCGACACACGATGTGGCTGGGATATTACGGATTATGGCGCGAGTCGTTATTCGGAAATGGGGCTGTTTCTGTTCACCTTGCGCAATGGACGACTGAGCGATCTGCAACAAGGCGGCGGGATGTGTTATGCTGAAAAGCTGTTGATTTCCAAACAAGACCAACTTTCCCCTATGCATACCCATGCCTTAAAGGCCGAGGATATCATAAATCGCGGTGGTGCCACCTTGGTTGTGGAGTTGTTTGGTTCTGATCCTGAGGGCAATTTTGCACCAGACGTTGGGGGAACGGTTTATTGCGACGGCATTCGACGTGAATTTGCCCCTGGTGAAAAGCTGGAATTCCAACCCGGCGAAAGTGTTACACTGATGCCCGGTGATTGGCACGCATTTTGGGGTGACGGCGGTGATGTTCTTATTGGTGAGGTTTCAACTGTCAATGATGACGAAACCGACAATATTTTCCGAGAACCAATCGGTCGATTTGCAACCATTGAAGAAGACGTCGCACCAAGGCACCTGTTAGTCAGCGATTATAGCGTTTGTTTTGAATAAACCGAGTGATGTGTTTCACTTTTTTAAGTTTTCTTTATG
>Ga0208971_1001217_pt1 | contig 15740 bp, 11 predicted proteins | sample AOAMet1_18_M0_10_2_FD_188229 | JGI IMG/M metagenome (GOLD analysis project Ga0208971, IMG submission 188229) | Ammonia-oxidizing marine microbial communities from Monterey Bay, California, USA - CAN11_18_M0_10 (SPAdes) | ecosystem: Environmental > Aquatic > Marine > Intertidal zone | place... | reverse complement strand
TACTTTTCGCTGACACCGATACGTCTTTTGCCATAAACGTTCCACCGTCGTTGATGTAGGCTTGGGTATCGTCTTTCACATTGTTGATGGCAACGTCCGCGGAAACACTTAAGCCGAATTTTCCGGTCTTCCCTTTACTTACAAAGTTAGCCGGAATGGGAATGGAAGCTGGAGGTGTTGTGCTGGGTGCTACGTTGGACGCAGTTCCTTTTGAGGGAACAACACCTGACAATGCATTGGCATAGAACCCCCCTTCGGAAGTGGCTTTAACCGACAAACCACCGGGAGCGACGAACGCAGATTCATACAAAAGTTCGCCCGGTGATCCGATATAGGCGAGGTTTGTTCGATTGATTTTGTTGGTGGCGATGGAAGCGCCGAATCCATAATTTGAGCTTCGAATTGCTGATCCCGCGAAGGCAAAATTACTGGCGTCACTGTTGCTCGCAACAGATATTTTACCGGCGGTTACCTGCGAGCCCTGCTCGATAAATGCGCGAGTGTTCGTGTTTTGGCGATTGTGAGCAAAGCTACCTGCAATTCCCGTTTTTTCTGATTTACCGCCGGATGCGGCGAATGAAAGATGTTTTAATTTTGAGGTTGCCGTTACCGTGACACTTCCATCGAGCCCTGCACGCACATTTGAATTTTCTCCGATACTAGCTTCGGTATCATCAAAAATATCCGTAAATGACCAGGCACCACCAACCGCTGTGTTTTTCGCATCGGTACCGAGTCCAATATCCGAAGTTTTATAGTCCTTTTTGACGGCCTTCCAAAGAGCCTTCGTGAAATCGATGAAACCACCGTTATTAAGGGTGTTCCAAAAACTACTGCTATTCAATACTTCGGCTAAGACGATATCAAGCTCGAATACGCCGGTTATGTCAACCAATATAAAGTTGGTCGCCGCATTCACTTTGACAGATTGATCGATATCCCACGCGGCGGGCAATTGATTAATGTTTGCCTCCGCACCGATCTTAGCGTGAGTCGTCGTGTTGTAATCTTGGTAGTTAAGAGAACCGGCAATGGTGGACTTTCCATTGAGGCTATGACTTCGCGCCCAGGAATTGCCTTTCAATTTCAATACCCGAGTTGATCCTTTATCGATTAGGCTGACTGGCTCCTTGAAGGGATAGGTGGTAGTTGCGTCGACTTTGATTTCTCTTTTTGCATCCGCAGTTGCACCATTATCCAGGATTGCACGAGAACTGTTGTTGTAAAGGCCAACAACAACCGCTGTGCTGATCATATTTTCTTTGCCTGCATCGGAAGTTTTATTTTCGATGGCACTTTCTGCTAATGTTCGCGTTAGCGTTTCTAATCGAGATTTAACTAAGATATCTTGATTGGAATAGAGGTTTGATTCGCTCCCCACCCGTGCGAGGACATCGTTATTAGCTTCGTTTAAGGCCAAAGCACTGGCAAAGTCAATTGGCACATTGGTGCCATTGGTCAAATTATTGAGTTTTAAGGCAACCAGTATTGGTTTTATTTTTTTAGTAAAGAACGTTTTTACATTGGCTACAGTAGTATTTGGCTTAAAAGGTTTTGCTTTTCCACCGAGGCCTGAAAGCGCTACGGATTCTTCCTCCGTGTCTAGCTCCGCCTTAATTGTAATCCCTTGATCATCTTCAAAACCAGGTGTCCCGGTGAAGGCGGTTACGTTTCCCTCAACCTCCGCGGCGACATTAGAAGTTGGAAATGAGAAAGCCAGAACTAAGCCGATTCCACCTTCTGTGTAGACGCTACTGGAGGCTTTGCTCTCCGCCTTTTGCTTTCCCTTCGCATGGATGGTGACATCAGTGCCTGCAGAAATGTTTGAATTGGGTGCAATATAGATCGTTGAGTTCAAATCAGTTTCGGCCAAGGCAAACGCGAATGAGAGTCGTTCTTCGGTGTCCGCAGGATCTTCGTTTTTTGGGGTGGTCGCTTCGGCTTTTGAGGATAGATCAACATCCGTTTTTATCTCGACTTGATTTTGGGCGTCGATTTGAACCCCCTCTTCGATTGTGACCTCGGCATTGGACTCAGAGAGCATGACGGCGATTGCCTGGTATTTACTTTTTACCTTAACGGTTTCATGACTGTCCGTTTTTGCCGATATCTTTACTTCACTTGCCGCATCGATGATTGAACCCTCGCCGATGGTGACGGTGGCAGACGTTTTTTCTTTAGCGAAGAACGCGGGCAAGTCAGTCGCCGATGTAATGTAATCCTCAAGTTTATCGTAGAGGAAGTCAGCGGTTGTTTCGAGGAATGAAATATTTGAGTCGGGGATCGCCTGAATGATTTTTTTAATTGAAGGGATCTCTGAAGTTCCACCCGCAAACGCCTTGATGGTTATGTCTCGGCCTCGAATTTCAACCGTGCCTAAATCGACAAAGGCTGTAGCTTCTTGGTTGAGAAATTTTAGGGCGTCACCAACACTGACGGTGCCCGCAGCTAAATCATCAATGAGTGAAACGAATTCAAGAAAACTTGCGAGTTGATCTTGGGCGTCAAGCGTAACGTCCGCCGGCGTATTGATTGAGCCAGCTTCGACATCGGCAAGGAAGGAAGTTCCATCGCCTACACTGATTTCTTTAGATTGCAGGGAAATATTGGCAGAGTCTTCGATTGATGGATCAGTAAAGTGATCACCACCGGGAGCGATTGCCCTCGTGGAGATGGTGACGTTGTCACCAATGGCGATGTTCCCGTCGAAACCAGGATCTTGAATGGTGAATCCAAGGGGCGCTGCGATAAACGAATTGTCAGCAACGGTGTTTTGCTCAACTTTTACATTGAGCTTTCCGCCGGTGGGTAGAAGATTAAGGTCGCTTTGAATGGTGAGCGAATCAATATTTGCCCCACCATCAACAGTGACATTTTTGAGGCCAATATTGGGGCCAATATCGAGTTCTACCTTGTCCTGTCCACCTTTTCCCTCGATGGTCACTGAAATGGGAGTAGCGGGATTCCCCATTGCATAGAACTGTACGCCCGGAACGATGTTATCTAAGTCATCAGTAGGCGTACCGCCGTTTTCGCTCCAAGTTAAATGATTATTGCTGTCTACTTGGATGACGAAATCGTCTGCTCCAATGTCACCGGTAAGCGTGAATTCACCTCCGGTAAATGTAGCGGTGGTCGCCAGAAGTTGCCTTGGTTCGAGTGGGCCGTAGGTGAGATTCGATTTGTTTCGTGAATTGGGCTTGTTTGATTTGGAATTCTGCGCGTAGATCCATTTGAACATGAGGCACCGGCGGGAGTGAGAGGTAGGTGGGAAGTGTTAACCCGCTACTATGCAATGGGCGTGCCAATGGGGAACGATATATCTGGAAAATACGGAATCCCATATTTTATACGAGTGGTTTTGACTTATTGATTTCGCATATCGTTTTATCGCACGGTTAAACGTCTCAATCTGCGACTTCGTTTCTTAATTCGAGACAATCTCGAGTGGTAGGAGTTCGGACGAAGTAACTAATAAGAATTTGTGGCGTAGTGCCAATGCCGTTTGGGAATTCAAATTTAAATTTGGAAGGTACCTGTCTTGGTAATTGGCTGACTGGTTTGTTTGTTTTGATGGGTTCAAATAAGGCAGTCGTCAATGCTTGGTCTGATTTGCGATCCGAATCCTCGGGTCGATATTAGCTGATCGCTGCCATCGTTTAGCGGATGAAATTGGGTAGGCGAAATTGAAAAACCGTCAGCTAAGTATTAGACTTGCAGCTTGAACTATTGGTTGCCTGGGAAGACTATGAAAAATTGGATGCTGATTATTTGCCCTGTGGCAGCATTTGTTATCGGTGCCGTGCTATACGCTTTTGGTTCTCCGAGTGAAATCTGTATCACCGCGGCGATTACAATCTGGGTGGCGGCGTGGTGGATTACTGAGCCAATTTCTATTCCGGCTACGTCGTTGATACCTTTGGCTTTGTTTCCGTTGTTCGGAATTTTGTCGCCCGACGATGTTGCTCAAGCGTATGGCAACAAATTAGTCTTGCTGATGCTTGGTGGTTTCATGTTATCGGCTGCGATGGAAAAGAGTGGGGCACATCAACGAATCGCACTTGGCATGGTTAATTTCTTTGGCAGCGGCAGTGGTCGACGGTTGGTTTTTGGATTCATGGCTGCATCAGCTCTATTGAGTATGTGGATTTCCAACGCAGCCACGACATTGATGTTATTGCCAATAGCGATGGCGGTCGTAGCTCAGTCGAGTAATCGGAAGTTCCAAATTGCTTTGCTGCTTGGAATTGCGTATGGAGCGAGTGTCGGTGGCGTTGCAACACCCATTGGAACTCCGCCCAACTTAGTATTCATGGGCGTCTACCAGGAGGCGACCGGTGTGGAGATAGGGTTTTTGGATTGGATGAAATTGGCGCTTCCCGTTGTCTTGATTATGCTCCCCGTTGTTGGCTTTTGGCTAACGCGTCGAATTGGCACCATCGATCCGATAAAATTGCCGAGTGTGGGGACTTGGCGCAAAGAAGAAATTCGAACCTTGCTTGTATTCGGGCTAACTGCTTTATTTTGGGTGACCCGCCAACAACCATTTGGTGGCTGGGTGGGTTTTGCTGAAGGGCAGGGGATTTCGCTGCCCTATGCCAATGATGCATCGGTCGCTTTGATTGGCGTCCTGTTCTTGTTTGTGCTTCCCTGTGGCCAAGGGGGCAAACTTTTAGATTGGGATACAGCTGCTAAGATCCCGTGGGGTGTTTTGGTCTTATTCGCAGGTGGGTTATGCCTGGCCGGTGCTTTTAAATCATCGGGATTAAGTGAAATGCTAGGAAACTCAATTTCTTCACTTGGGGCGCTACCGGTTATCTTAAGCATCGCCGCAATTTGTTTAGCAGTTACGTTTTTAACCGAAGTAACGAGCAATACTGCGACGACCACGATTCTATTACCAATATTAGTAACTGCCGCGATTGCGTCTGAGATTGATCCTAGGCTGTTTATGATTCCTGCGACCATTAGTGCAAGTTTTGCATTCATGCTGCCAGTCGCAACGCCACCTAATGCGATTGTGTTTGGTTCGGAAAAATTTACTGTCAAGCAGATGGCGCGCGAAGGTTTGGTTTTGAACTTCGTTGGTATTTTGATAGTAACCTTGGTTTGTTACGTGCTGATTTAATTCTTAAAGAGCCAAGGTGCCTAGTTCTTGAACCGCTGTTTCCAAAGATTTGGTTTCTAATTGCGCACCTGGCAAGGAAACGCTGGGAATCGAACACAGGTGGCAGCGATGTTTAGTCAGATGAAATCATGCAGTTTGGCAATGCGGTCTTGAGCGCTGCGAGTTCCGCAGGTGAAATTTCAGTACCTCGTAGAGATAGGCTTAATAGATTTTCAAGACTTTCGAGTGGTTTAAAATCGCTGACTTTAGTGTATGAGAGGTTGAGCGTGGTTAGTTGAGTTAACTGCTGCAAGCCTTGGATGTCATCAAGTGGTGTGTTGCTTAGGTCTAGGTATCTTAGTTGTACACAGCTTGATAGGCCTTGTATGTTTATCAGGTCACAATGGGTGATTATGAGGCTTTGAAGGTTCGATAACTGTTTTAACGCATCGAGTTGAGTGATGCTTGATTTGTAAATACTGAGCGACTCTAAAGGGTTTGTGTTGGCTAATGGTGACAAATCAGAGCCGTTGAATTCCGGAATAATTAAATTGACGATGTCATTCACGTTTCCTAAGGGGGAAAGATCCGAGATTGGCTCGCCTAGATTAATGCTGGAAATGTTGTCAATGAAATCGACGCCTGGCCAGTACTCCAAAATGCCGTATTCGGCTTTCGAAAAAAATTCTGCTGCTCTGTCTTCAGCAACATAAGAAAGGTCTCCACCGTTTTGTGTCACCCATTGGGAAACTTTTTTCTGTTTCAGCGAAGGCAGTACCCAAAATCCGAAAATAAGTCCAATGAACAGAATCGCAATTAAAATCGCTCGGAGAGAGATCTTGAGCAATGGACTGGATTTGGTTTCAGCGATTTGATTCATGGGATGTAAGGCTGGAGCCTACTCGTCTATTTGTGGTGGAATAGGGGCGAAACAAGCCATGGATCGTTAACGCCGCTCTTGGTAATGGTCAACGCTGAATGAGATCATGTAAATGATCAAGAATGAGATGTGATCGTTGATTAGGAGAGTCGTAATTGAGGTCGGAGTTAAAAACCATCCAAACGACGTAGGTCATGGTAAGGATGAAGAGCAAAACGACGGCAACGCTGGCCGAGCCGTTTGCAAAGTAACAGAATCGTTGACGCATGTTTAAAACCAAGGAAGCGCACTCTGAAACAAAACGATGTGGGAAGTTTAACATGTTTGAAACCAGTGTTTAAATGGAAATAAAAAATTCAGCATTGGTTGGGCTGGCTTCCCGAACGGCTGGAAAGCCATTAGTTTTACCAAGACTGTAATAAAGTGCGTTTTTTCTCCATTAGAACTGTCATGAATTCGATTGTTTTTTCAAATTTCCAAGTCTCTGTTGCTCCATCGAGAAATCAGGAGACTTGTTGCAATTAATTCTGTCCCCACTTGTTTCAATTCGTTATAGTTTGGTGATAGGACTGTATCGGATCGACGCTTTCAAGTTTAGGGCGTTTCAAAATTGTTGGAGATCAAATGATGAGAAAAAATACGCGGCGCGATTTTATTAAGAATTCATCCGCGGCCGGCGGTGCGGTTGCTGTGACTCCCTATTTCAATTGGAGTGAAAAGGAGTTCGCCAATCAGGATAAAAATGATCGTCCGAGCATCGGCTGCATCGGTGTCGGCAGTATGGGAACCGGTGACGCCCGAGGGCATGCTAATTTTGGCGATATTGTCGCAGTTTGCGATGTGGATACGAGGCACGCTGCCCGCGCTAAGAATGATGCAAAAATTGGTAAGGGTAAAGCGGATCAATATGAGGATTATCGAAAGGTACTTGACCGGAACGATATCGACGTTGTCAGTATTGTTACACCGGATCATTGGCATATTAAAATTGCGGTTGAAGCATTAGAGGCGGGCAAACACGTTTTCGTACAAAAGCCGCTGACGTTGACGCTCGAAGAAAATCAGTTGATTCGTCGTGCCTGTGAAAAGCATAGCGATAAAGCATTTTTAGTAGGAACCCAACAGCGAAGTGACCGAAATAAATTCATGCGTGCTGTGAATATGGTGCAACAGGGATTGTTGGGCGATATTAAACACGTGACTGTCGGCATCAATGGTTCACCGACAGGCGGTCCATTCCCGGTTGCTGAGGTTCCCGAAGAATTGAATTGGGAATTGTGGCAGGGACAGGCACCCGTCAAAGATTACCGAGAGAAGCGTGGTCATTACCAATTCCGCTGGTGGTACGAATATTCCGGCGGTAAATTTACTGACTGGGGTGCACACCACGTCGATATTGCAATGTGGGCTTTGAATAAGAACGGTGCAAAGCAAGGGCCTTTAGAGATCGACGGTACAAATTGCACGCACCCGGTTGATTACAAAGACGGATATGCGGCCGTCGATGACTGCTATAACACCTCTCATGATTTCTCAGTGATTCACAAATTTGACGACGGCATTACCATGGATGTTACCAGTCATGGTGATAATGGAATTACTTTTGAGGGCTCCAAAGGTCGTATCTTCGTTAACCGGGGTAAAATCGTTGGAAAGCCAATCGAAGAGAATTGGGACAAGGACGTGTACACAAATGAAGCAGTAACCGCGTTGTACAAAGGCAAGCCGCACGAAGGACATAAAAATAATTTTTATCGCTGTATTCGTGAGGGTGGATTGACTGTTTCTGATCCATTCAGTCATGTGCAAGCGATGTCAGTTTGCCACCTCAGTAGTATCGCTGCTCGATTGAAGCGAAAAATTAAATGGGATCCCGTTACTGAACAAATTGTTGGAGACGATCAGGCTGCAGCTTTCCAGGCACGGAAAAGACGGGAAGGTTATGACATCCTAAAGGTTTGATAATTGATCTATCAGGCATTTAATTTTTAAAACCACTTGGTTCCACCAAGTGGTTTTTTATTTGGATATTGGTTAGCAAATTAAGTCTGATCGCTGAATGCCATGCAAGACAAGAGTTTTGTCTAACCGGCGTCTAAACCCAATGTTTGTCTCCGTCTAAAATTTGTATAGAGCGGACTGTTTCCACCACCTGGTAAAATGGTGGGTAGAGCGGGCACAGGATACTTTGATGCTATTGAAGCCAAGAGTTGATTAAAAACTAAAGGCAATAATTGAAAAAAGCCAGCCAAGGAGGAAGGCCAAGAACCCCTGCTCTTGAAGGGTGCGGAATTGCTGTTTTTTATTTTTCGAACTCATCGTTACCTCGCTATGTACTCCACTGTGCGGTCGCGTCGTCGTAGACGTTGAACTTTGCTTTTAAATAGTACGACTGAAGGTTGTTAGGATTTGAAAAATTTCCCCGAATGGTCCAGCCGACGCTGGGGAATGGTACCTGATATCAGTGCTGGACTGGAAATATCGTCCCCATTAGTGCGGTTTGGGGATTGTCTTTGATCAGGTCGATCATTTTGATGTTGGTATTGGATGAATCCTTCCCCATTGAATGATAAATAACAAAACGTTGTGCGAGCTCACCTGGTTTCTCTAAACAAAGGAGGCTTGCTATCGCCGGCTGCTAGCTTGCCTTCGGGTGTTATCTAAGTTCCCCGTGGAAGTTAGCTAAGCTGAATTGCTGTTCGCAATCTTTCAATAGTTGATTACGATTTCGTAATTATTCTCTACCATTTATTGAATTGATTTTATCTCTGCTTGTTTTACCTCCAGTAAACGTGTTGTTTGAAATTCCACGGTTTAGGTGTAAAGATGAAACACGTCCGAGTTATATTCTGTATCGGATTTGCCTGCATTTGTTTAGTTGCAAACGGATGTTGGGCGGATCGAGCGAAGACTGAGTTACAGGAAGGGCTTAAGTCATCCAATGAGGGAGATTACCAGAATGCGATTATCAGTTTTACAAACGTGATTCGTTCAGAGCCTGGGATGGCAGAGGCTTATTACTATCGAGGACTCGCGCGTTATCAGATTGGTTTACATGAAGAGGCGATTGCGGATTATTCGAAGGCAATTCTGATCCGGCCAGTCTTTCCAGAGGCGTTCTTGAATCGTGGCCTGGCGCGTCATCGACTAGGCGACTACCAAGCTGCTATTGAAGATATGGAGCAGGCAATTCAGTTAAATCCACGAGACGGAAATATCTATCTTAGCCGTGATAAGGTAGAAGCTGATAGTCGAGAGGTTAGAATTGGTCCGGAACCGAAGCTGAATTAGCACTCTCGGTTCTTTTTTCTATTGGAGACCGATTGAATTATATCAACAGTAAGTAATTAAAGCATAGTGAGAAGGTCGTGATGAATTTAGATATGTTGTCTGGCAAATTTGAGGACGTTGTCTGTTGTTGGTTTCTGGCGTTAATCATCATCTTGGTGTTCAAACCGGAGCGCATTTCAAATTCATTCTTATTTAGGCTGTCGATTGGGCTTTTTATTACTCAATACTTACTGGGAGCGGCTCTTTCGCTTTTACCTACTGTTTTTAGCGGATTACGTAATGGGAGTTCCTTCTCGAGACTAAATGGAATGTCTACATGGCTTCCGATTTATCAATTTGTTGATATTGGAAAAGGATTGGCGGATGCGTTGGGGATTTTGGCTTTATTCGGCAGTTTGGGCATCCGTGGAGCACTCCCCAAGAAAGTAAAGCCAGTTGGTCCCCCAAAAAAACACCCCCTTGATGATTGAAAAGGCTTAATTATTTCTTTACCTTTTCACCCTCTGATTTTCAACGAGGGTTCAACATGGACTGCTCAAACCTGAGTAAACAGGTTAAACTATTGGTATCAAAAGTTTGTTCGAAACGTTGTTGTGAGAATACAGCGACAAATTTCCATTGAGACAAAATGATTATTTCATCTAAAACAATCGACGGTCGTCCGCATCGATGCCATCTTTGTAAGTCTGACGTATCGGTACTCCATTTGCAGTCCGATGGCGATACTCCATGTCCGAATTGCGGGGAAGTGCAAGCGTTTGGCGAGGACATGATCACTACGGTTAGAGAAATTGATTCTGACGGAATTGAAAGTCTGTTAAAAATCGAGGACGCAGAATTTCCGCGTAAGCTGTTACTGGACTTCTCTCGGGTCAACACAATTAATTCCGGCACGATTTCCAATTTGGTCAAACTGCAAAAGGCCCAGGACGCTCGCACGGGTAAGGTCGTTTTTTGCAAAGTTGAACCGATCGTTTGCGAGGTGTTTCAATTGATGCATCTTGATACAGTTTTTAAAATCTGCGGTGATGAAGCCGAGGGTATGTCGTTATTGGTTTGATGGCAATTTAATTCAAGTTCAATCAGCCAGATCTTTTTGAAAAACGAGAAACAGTCTTTCTTCAGGATTACCGCAGAGTTTGTACCTCTTTTGGTCATTGGGGGAATTCTTGAAAACGAACTTGCGTCACCTATCTGCCGTTAATGTGAGAGACATGGGAGTGCTCGCACTTTCATTGGTTATCATTTTCGGTCTCCTGTTGTTTGAACGAGTCAATTTTCCTTATGGAAATGACGTTGTCAGTAACGAGAGCCTGGCGCGGCTTCAGGGCTTGTCCGATCTCAAGTCGGTTCCGAATTCAAATTCCGATCAAGCGATCCTGATCACGGGGCATCGTGGTTCTGGTGTCGCAGGCAACATCATGATTGATGGTGACCTCGAGGAAACAATAATTGGGAATACCAGGCGGGGTATTCTGCGCGCCGTGAAAGCCAATATCGATTTTATTGAAATTGATCTTCGAGCGTTTGCTGGTGGGGAGAATGATCTGGTGTTGTATCACGACTCGAATCTGGGGAAGTTAGTTCTTCCGAGTAATCTTGTTGCCTCGGGTGCTCGTGAAATGGAAGATCTGTGGCTCAGCGAAATAAAGGATTCTCGTTACCGAACTTCGGATTTAGTTAATGGTGAAGCGGATCGGATTGTCTTGTTCTCTGAGTTTTTAGAGCTGGCTTCTGGTTCCAAACAAAATATCATTCTGGATTTGAAGTTTTCCGATCGATTTAACGAAGCTGAGGTGATTGCTTCATTTGAAAAGATACTGGATCAATTGAACAAGCATTCCTCGGCGTACAAATCGGTGACAATTTTTGGCGATTTTCAAGTGCTCCGTCAGTGGATTGCTTTCGTTCGCACTCGAGATAGAAGAGACGATTTCGACGGTAGAGCCGCTCGTTTAGGTTACACAGTTTTGGCAAAGCATAACCAAAATCGGTTTGATATTTTGTTTCGACCATCGCAGATATTTGAAAGGTGGTCGCAACTTCAGATGCCCGGTTCTGAGGCTCCAATCCTTGTACTTCCAGTCAATTTTGCGAGCGGACCAATGTTGAGCCGAGCGGATGAAAAAGGCGTTGATGTTTGGGTGTATGGCACCGAAGATCCTAGAGATTGGCGAATGCTCGAGGAGCGGGGTGTCGGCGGATTTATACTCGATGATCCGGCGGCCTATTCGAAGTAGGTACTGCCCCTCTTGTACGATTTCCATTGGTAGTGCTACGTTTGCTCAATCTTCTTGAGCAGGGCAACCCCTAAACCATCATGCTTAACCATCGTTCCCACACCATCTAACTGCATTGCCTAGAGGCTCTAAATCTTGATTAGTTCGGCTGGATTGGTGTTGCTACCTCCGTATCCGGTTTCCACGATTAGGGCGATTGTTTCAAGCGGTCAGTGTTAATTGCACCGATAAAGGCTGGGGAAAGAAAAGTTTCCCGAAGATATATTGTGGATAATTCCCAACTATCGCTCCGCAACCGAAAAATGTAGTTTATTTTTGAATCGAATTCGGGAAAATCCATTCCTGAGCGCTTCTGAATTTGTAATGCCCTCCGATGAAAAATCGATGGCACCGGATAGAGATCATTTTGCTTTAAACGAAGACGTGCTTTTGATTTGTGAGTGAATCGGCGAAACTCCGACGGATCTCTGTGAAACTCCAATTCAAGCAACGCCGATTTGGGCGCGTACAAAACAATTCCTCAAAGCGATTGTTTTGATACGCGTCCAACTAGGCGTCTATATATCTTGATTCCGTTTATTCCTGAGTCCCATATCTGAAGTTGGGTCATCGGCATTTTAACGCCGGAGGAATTCTGTTTGGCGAGAAACATCTCACTCGCCGGAAGCATCGGATTTCTGTTTGGTTCAGACGTCCATTTCGACGCAATCGGTGGTTGGTTTGGAACAGATTCCGCAGGTGGTTTCCCCGTCCTCGTTGGTTTGATTAGCTAATCCGCCGCAAGAGCCAGTGATTGGCTTTTTGGCAAAAATTGCTCCTACCGACATCGAGAGAATCACCAATCCAAAAATGACGGCTGCCCCGATAAATACTGGCAGGATCTGTTGGACGATCGTGGGTGCGTCGCTCGGCGTGGGGGCAGATAGCAGCGGAAATGATTTTGAAGTGTGTTCCGTCAACTGGTCACCAAAGTCCGACTCGCGTTCGACCAGTAGGCAATCGGCTCCTAGCTCCTTACACAAGTCCAGTCCCTTGTCTCTGCCCATGACCATTATTGCTGTTGCCAATGCATCTGCGGTCATGCAGTCTTTGAATATAATGCAGGCTGAAGCAAGGGTATGTTTCACCGGTCGACAGGTCTGTGGGTCGATTGTGTGGGAGTACCGCTGCCCATCGACTTCATGAAAATTCCGGTAGTCACCTGAGGTGGCCATGGCTTGATTGGAAATCTCGGCGATATTAGACAAACTCACGCCAGCATCGGTTGGTCGTTCAACACCGATCCTCCACTTACCTCCAGAGAAGCGTTGGCCACGCGTAAAGACCTCGCCGCCAACTTCCACGAGAAAGTTCCGACAACCGAGGTTATCGAGTGCTGCAGCTACCTGGTCGACTGCATAACCTTTGGCGATAGCAGAAAGGTCGATTTCAGCATCGCTAATGCTTTTTCGAATTGCTGGAGGGTCAAGTTGAACCTCGAGATTTTGATAGCCAATCGTGTCTTTAATGGCGTCGGATTGCGAAACGGTCGGGATTTCAAAATTTGAATTCTTAGGTCCAAAATCCCATAAATTAACTGCTGGTCCAACCGTTATGTCGAACGCTCCGTCAGTAAGTTTGCTAATTTCGATCGCTCTAGCGACAACCGCGGCGGTTTTTGGATCGACTGCCTGAAACTCGGTTGATGAACTTCGGTTGAAGCGACTAACATCTGAGTCAGGCTGATAGGTCGACATCAATTGATTGACATTCTCGAGAACCTCGGAAACGCGCTCCTGAAGGTCGGTTGGCGAGACAGATTCGGGGTGGTCCGCGATGGAAACTTTATACGCAATCGGCCCCATCGTTTTGCCAAAGATATCAAAGGGAACAGTAACGTCGCTTTCCTGGGCGAACATGAGACCAGCAAATAAAGAAACCGAGCAAATCAGAAATAGGCTAAGGCCGTGTCGCGATTGCAAGTAGAGATTCCGTGGTTTCATTTTCGATTTCTCGTCGGTAACCCAGAGCTTAGTTGCCATGGACAGGTTCGCCACTGCCTGCACAGGCGACAAACCATTCCATCAAGCCGCTTTATTTGTCGGCTTGCTTGGCTGCTTCGATTGCTTTTGTATCGAGACGGGCTCCGTTAAATAGTCCCTGCTTGATAATTTGGTCAATGGTCATGGTTTGCTGAGCAACCTTCACAAATGATTTTTCAAAATCCTTACCAGCTAATTTCTCAAAATCATAAACAGCGCCTTTGTCCTTGCCAACCGATTCAGGATCCTTTGCCTTGGCCGCTTCATCGATGGCGGTTGCCTCAGCAAATTTCTTGGAGAGGCCGAGCCCTTTCATTTCCAGATAAATGCGTTCAGCGAAGGGGGTTCGAATCTTTCGATCGTCGCTGTCAGGGTGACAGGTTTTGCAAGAAAACGACTTCAACATGTATTTTTCTTTAAGCACATCCTGAAAGATGTCATGGGCATTAACAGTCTGGGTACCACCGACGAACAAAACAAATAAAACGGTAGTGATGGACAATCTTACGAACATGAATAATATCCCCGGGTTAGGCAGGTTTGAGCCAATGAACACAGTACGCCGAAGTGGCGCACCCTTATTGTAACATCTCGGCACGAGAAGCAAATTCAGTTGAGCACTAGCTGGAAAATGCAGTCATTTGCTGGGCCGTTACTGTTTAGAAGTCTCGTCCAAGCGATAAAAATTCAACAATCAAGGTTCAAACTGTTTAACCGAGGCGGTATTAGCCACCAAAGTCGTCGAAGGAGATATTTTCGGGTTCGACACCGAAATCATCACACATCTTCATGACGCAGTTATTCATCATCGGCGGGCCGCAGAAGTAAAATTCGATATCTTCCGGTGCTTCATGATCCTTGAGGTAATTGTCGATCACAACTTGATGAATGAATCCCGTATAGCCCGTCCAATTATCTTCAGGAAGCGGTTCCGAGAGCGCCAAATTGAACTGGAAGTTAGGAAACTCCTCTTCGAGTGCTCGGAATTCATCGATGTAAAACAGTTCGCGTAGACTTCGACCACCGTACCAGTAAGAAACCTTACGGCCGGTTTTTAGATTTTTGAACAGCTCAAAAATATGACTTCGCAGCGGCGCCATCCCGGCACCACCACCAACGTAGAGCATCTCTGATTCGGTTTCCTTGATGAAGAATTCACCGTAGGGGCCTGAGATGGTAACTTTGTCGCCTGGCTTTAGGTTGAAAATGAATGACGACATTTTCCCTGGCGGTACGTTGTCCAATCTTGGGGGCGGAGAAGCAACGCGAACGTTGAGCATAATGATGCCTTTTTCTCCCGGATAGTTCGCCATCGAGTACGCGCGGATTACTTCTTCGTCCACTTCTGACTTGTATCGCCAAACGTCGTACTTGTCCCAATCCGAGTGGTATTCATCTTCGATGTCAAAATCTTTGTATTCGACGACGTGAGGTGGTGCTTCAATTTGAATGTAGCCACCCGCCTTGAAATCGACGTCCTCGCCCTCAGGCAGTTCAAGGACTAATTCCTTAATGAAGGTTGCTACGTTGTGGTTTGAGCGTACGGTGCATTCCCACTTTTTCGTATCGAACGCCTCATCAGGCACCTCAACGACCATATCTTGCTTGACAGCAACCTGACACGAGAGGCGACAGCCTTCACGGGCCTCTCGCTTACTAATGTGCCCTGTTTCAGTCGGCAGGATATCTCCGCCGCCGGAGAGAACCTTGACTTCGCATTGAGCACAGGTTCCACCGCCTCCGCAGGCTGAGGAAACAAAGATTCCTTCTTCTGCGAGGGCACTCATTAATTTTCCGCCAGCAGGAACGCTAATTTCCTTCTGATCGTTGACAAGAATCTTGATGTTTCCACTTGAAACCAAAAAGCTCTTCGCCAGCAGAATCAATCCTACCAAAGCGAGAACAACAACGGTAAAGGTGGCAACGCCGAATATAATTTCCATAGCAACAGTTCAAATTCTTAAGATGAAAAGTAAGCAGATGTTGGGACGTGACAGTCCGACGACTTCAAAGTATTCAATCAGATTCCAAGGAACGCTTGGAATCCTAAAGCCATAAGGCCAACGATGATGAACGTAATACCTAACCCGCGAAGCCCGTGGGGGATATCACTGTATTTCAATTTCTCTCGAATGCCGGCGAGGCCAATAATTGCTAACGCCCATCCAAAACCGCCACCAACCCCGAAAACAACGCTTTCG
>Ga0208971_1001207_pt1 | contig 15837 bp, 9 predicted proteins | sample AOAMet1_18_M0_10_2_FD_188229 | JGI IMG/M metagenome (GOLD analysis project Ga0208971, IMG submission 188229) | Ammonia-oxidizing marine microbial communities from Monterey Bay, California, USA - CAN11_18_M0_10 (SPAdes) | ecosystem: Environmental > Aquatic > Marine > Intertidal zone | place... | reverse complement strand
TATCTTTGCTACATGTCATTAATCATAAATAGTGTAACTAAATCTTACGATAAACAACAAGCTCTTACTGATGTTTCCTTTACACTAAACAAAGGAGAAATTGTTGGATTCCTAGGTCCAAATGGAGCCGGAAAATCTACACTTATGAAAATCATAACTTGCTACTTACAGCAAGATAGTGGTAAGGTGCAGGTCTGCAACTTAGACACTCAAGAACAAGACTTACAAGTAAAAGCAAAAATTGGCTATTTACCAGAGCACAATCCTCTTTATACTGACATGTATGTAAAAGAATATCTTTCTTTTGTTGGAGGTATTTATAAAGTTGAAAACTTAAACAATCGTATTGCTGAAATTATCATACAAATAGGATTAATCCCTGAGCAAAGTAAAAAAATTGGAGAACTAAGTAAAGGATACAGACAAAGAGTTGGCTTAGCTGCAGCACTTTTACATAATCCAGAAGTATTAATTCTTGATGAACCAACAACAGGACTTGACCCTAATCAATTGGTGGAAATTAGAAATCTAATAAAAGAAGTTGGGAAAGATAAGACTGTACTCCTATCCACACACATTATGCAAGAAGTTGATAAAATGTGTAACCGAGTAATCATCATTAGTAAAGGTAAAATTGTTGACGACCAATTAATTTCTAATTTCCAAAATAATAAGATCGACCTAGAAGAGCATTTTAGAAAATTGACTGCTTAAGAAAAGCTTCCAACTATTTGCTGCACATTATCCGATTTTCCCATAGTATAAAAATGGATACAAGGTACGCCAAACTCAATAAGTTCTTTTGTTTGCTGAATAGCCCATTCTACTCCTACTTGCCTAACATCTGTATTGGTCTTGCATTTTAGCACTTCATCCACAAGTGGATTTGGCACATTCAAATGAAACCTTTGTGGCAATAAAGTCAATTGCTTTTGAGTAGAAATAGGTTTAATTCCAGGTATAATCGGAATAGTAATATCATTTTCTCGGCATAAGTTTACAAAATCAAAATACTGCTGATTGTCGAAAAACATTTGCGTAACAATATAATCAGCACCTGCTTCTACTTTCTTTTTCAGGAAATGAATATCCGAATGCATATTGGGTGCTTCAAAATGCTTTTCAGGATAACCCGCAACCCCTATGCAAAAATTAGTTGGAGCTGAACTTTTTAGTTCTTCATCCAAATAGATTCCATTATTCATCTCGTTTACTTGTCCTAACAATTCTGAAGCATATTTATGTCCATCTTCTTCTGCCGAAAAATAAGTTTCTGACTTTATAGGGTCTCCCCTTAACACCAATACATTATCAATTCCTAAGAAATCCAAATCGATTAACGCATTCTCTGTTTCTTCCTTACTAAAACCTCCACAGATAATATGAGGTACAGTATCCACCTGATATTTATTCATGATGGCCGCACAAATCCCTACTGTCCCAGGTCGTTTCCTTACCGCTCTTCTTTCCAATAATCCATCTGTTCTTTTCTTATACACAAACTCCTCTCTATGATAAGTTACATCAACAAATGAAGGATTAAACTCCATTAACGGATCTAAGGAATTATAGATAGACTGTATGCTTGTTCCTTTTAAAGGAGGTAGAATCTCAAAAGAAAATAATGTCTTTTTTGCGTTTGTAATATGTTCTGTTACTTTCATAATTTCATTTTATATATTTGACCTTAGCCATTTCTCTACTTGTGCTAGACTCATGTTTTTTCGTTTTGCATAATCTGCTATTTGGTCGTCCTGTACTTTTCCAACACTAAAATATTTAGCCTCAGCATGTGCAAAATAATAACCACTTACTGTTGCATTCGGGCTCATAGCCATGCTTTCTGTAAGGCTTACCCCTATACTTTTTTCAGCATCTAACAATTCAAATATTTTTAACTTTTCGGTATGATCAGGACATGCAGTATAGCCTGGAGCAGGGCGAATTCCTTTGTACTCTTCCTTAATTAAATCCTCATTTTTGAACTGCTCATCCCCAGCATAACCCCAAATTTCTTTACGGATTTTTTCGTGCATATATTCAGTAAGGGCTTCTGCTAATCTATCCGCAATAGCTTTCAACATAATGCTATTATAGTCGTCATGATCTTTTTCAAAAACTGCCAACTGCTTTTCAATTCCCAAACCTGAAGTACAGACAAAAGAACCCATATAATCCTGTGTACTGGAAGTAAGTGGCGCTACAAAATCAGCCAAACATCTGTTTGCTTTTCCCTTTTTCCCTTGCTGACGCAAGAAATTATAAGTAGAAATCTGTTGTCCATTTTCAAATAAATGCACATCATCCCCTACTGAGTTTGCTTGCCAAACCCCAATAATTGCTTTTGCTTTTAGCCAATCATGTTTAATAACATTATCTAGCATTGCATTGGCATCATCCAACAAAGCATTTGCCTGTTCTCCAAACAATTCATCCTCCAAAATTGCAGGATGTTTTTTACGCATCTCCCAAGTAAAAAAGAAAGGTGTCCAATCAATATAGTTACGAATGGTTGCTATATCAATATCTTCAAAAACTTGCACCCCCAACTGATTTGCAGTAGGAATAGTTAAATTTTTCCAATCTGTTTTGGCTGAATTTTCCCTTGCACTAGCAATACTTATGTATTCTTTATCCGATTTTCTGTTCAAATAATTTTCCTTAATCGTATCATATTCAGTGCCAACATCTGCTCTGAAACTTTCTTTATCTTTTCCTATTAATTTGCTTGTTACCCCAACTGCTTTGGAGGCATCCAACACATGAATAACCGTATTCTTATTGTAATGTTCGTTAATTTTTACTGCCGTATGAATCTTAGAAGTTGTAGCCCCACCTATCATAAGTGGCACCTTAAAATCATTTCTTTGCATTTCCTTTGCCACATCAATCATTTCGTCCAATGAAGGGGTAATCAATCCGCTTAATCCAATTACATCTACATCCTGTTTTTTTGCTTCCTCCAGAATTTTATTAGCAGGAACCATTACTCCCAAATCAATAATTTCATAATTATTACAGCCCAACACTACACCCAGAATATTTTTTCCGATATCATGCACATCTCCTTTTACAGTAGCCAAAAGCACTTTTCCTGCCTTACTACTTGCTGTTTTTTCTTTTTCAATAAATGGAGTAAGTACTGCCACTGCTTTTTTCATTACTCGTGCACTTTTTACTACTTGTGGCAAAAACATTTTTCCTGCTCCAAAAAGCTCACCTACTATTCCCATTCCATCCATTAATGGACCTTCAATCACATCCAAAGGGCGTACTGCTTTTAAGCGTGCTTCTTCAGTATCCTGCTCAATAAAAGCAACTATTCCTTTTACCAAAGCGTGTGACAATCTTCCTTCAACTGACTGCTCACGCCAAGATAAATCCTCAACTCTTTGCTTTCCTTCCCCCTTAATATTTTCGGCCAAATCCACCAAGCGTTCAGTGGCTCCATCATCTTTATTCAACAGTACATCTTCTACTGCTTTTAGTAAGTCTTTAGGAATATCTTCATACACCTCAATCATTCCTGCATTTACAATTCCCATGTCCATCCCATGATTAATTGCATGAAATAAAAAGGAAGAATGTATAGCCTCACGGACAATATTATTTCCTCTGAACGAAAAGGACACATTACTCACGCCACCACTTACCTTAGCGTATGGCAGGTTTTCTTTTATCCATTTTGTAGCCTTGAAAAAATCAACTGCATAATTATTATGCTCTTCAATTCCAGTAGCTACTGTTAATATATTGGGGTCGAAAATAATATCCTCTGCAGGGAAACCAATCTCATCCACCAAAATACGATATGCCCTTTCACAAATGCGCGTTTTATCAATATAATCCACTGCTTGCCCCTTTTCATCAAAAGCCATTACGACAACTGCTGCCCCATATTTTAGAATGATTTTAGCATGCTCCTTAAATACTTCCTCCCCTTCTTTTAATGAAATAGAATTTACAATTCCTTTTCCTTGTATGCATTTAAGTCCTGCTTCAATAATTTGCCATTTGGAGGAATCCACCATAATGGGTACTTTTGAAATATCTGGTTCGGAGGCAATTAAATTCAAGAAATGCGTCATGCACTCCTGCCCCTCCAACATCCCATCATCCATATTAATATCAATGGCTTGTGCTCCACCTTCTACTTGATGCAATGCCACTTCAAGCGCTTTTTCCAGATTATCCTCTTTTATTAATCTTTTGAATTTTAGAGAACCCATCACATTGGTACGCTCGCCAATATTTGCAAAATTACTTGCTGTTGAAATCGTAACAGCTTCCAATCCACTCAGGCGCATTTCTTTTTTAAGTGTTGGAATTTTTCTTGGCGAATAATTACTGGCAATGCGTGAAAATTCTGCAATGTGCTCAGGGGTTGTACCACAACAACCCCCAATAATATTAACCAAATCACTCTGCATAAAATCTTCTAATTGAGCACCCATTGCTTCTGGGCTTTCATCATACTCTCCCATTTCGTTGGGCAAGCCTGCATTAGGATATGCACTTACATAAAAAGGAGCTTTTTTTGCTAATTCTCTTACATAAGGACGCATGGCTTTTGTACCCAAAGCACAGTTAAATCCAACACTCAACAGTGGAATATGGGATATAGAATTCAAGAATGCCTCTGCCGTTTGTCCTGAAAGTGTTCTACCACTTTCATCCGTTATTGTTCCTGAAACCATAATAGGAACTCGAAAACCCTTTGCTTCAAACACATCTTCAATAGCAAATAAAGCCGCCTTACAATTTAGGGTATCAAATACAGTTTCTACTAATAATAAATCTGCCCCACCATCCAATAAACCATTTACTTGTTCAATATAAGCATCCTTCAAGCCATCAAAAGTAATGTGCCTAAATGCAGGATTTTCTACATCAGGAGAAATAGATGCTGTTCGGTTTGTTGGTCCAATAGCACCAGCTACAAATCTTGGTTTTTCTGGAGTTGAGCACGCGATAGCAGCCTCTTTTGCAATTTTTGCTGATTGGAAATTCAACTCATATACTACCGATTCTAAACTATAATCCCCTTGTGCAATGCTAGTTCCGCTAAAGGTATTTGTTTCAATAATATCTGCTCCAGCATCCAAATATTCTTTATGGATTGCCTTGATAATATCAGGGCGTGTGATGGAAAGCAAGTCATTATTTCCTTTTACATCAAAAGAATGATTTTTGAATTGTTCTCCTCTAAAATCTTCTTCAGAAAGAGTATATCTTTGGATCATAGTACCCATTGCGCCATCAAGCACAAGGATTCTGTTCAGTAGTAATTGTTCTATTTTAGGTCTCATATTTTAATAAGACTTAGCAAAAAAGATAGGGTGGGGAAAATTTATGTATTCCGCTCATCTTCCTCCATATTGGAGTGGGATTTGGCACCTTGTATTTACAAGGTTGCCAAGACATCATAGGGCCCATCCCTCCGTCTTTCTTGATAAGTATGGCACAAATAAAAACAAAAAAATTAAAAAACAACCACAATTTTAAAAAATTTTATAAGTTTGCCGACCTAAGTGGATAGATTTGGCCTATTGCAACCACTAAAAAAAATGCTAAAAACAGTATTTCCTTTAGCGCTTTTACGCCAAATCGTCCGATTAAATTATTGTTAAACTTAAAATTTAAAAAGATGTCATATTATTTCACATCAGAGTCCGTTTCAGAAGGACACCCAGACAAAGTAGCCGATCAGATTTCGGATGCACTATTAGATAATTTTTTAGCCCAAGACCCAAACTCAAAAGTTGCTTGTGAAACCTTAGTAACTACAGGGCTTACAGTGCTTTCAGGTGAAGTAACTACTGAAGCTTACATTGATGTTCAAAAAATTGCTAGAGAAGTAATTTTAAAAATTGGATACGATAAATCAGAATACCAATTTGATGGAGATAGTTGTGGAGTTATTTCAGCAATACACGAACAGTCACCAGATATTAATCAAGGAGTAGTTGAAGGAAAAGGATTAAACAAAGAACAAGGAGCAGGAGACCAAGGAATGATGTTTGGTTATGCTACAAACGAAACCGAGAATTTAATGCCTTTGGCTTTGGATATTTCGCATAAAATATTGATTGAACTTGCGGCAATCCGTAAAGCAGGGAAGGAAATGACTTACTTGCGTCCTGATTCAAAATCGCAGGTTACTTTGGAATATAATGATGACCATACGCCTAAGCGAATAACTGACATTGTAGTTTCCACTCAGCATGATGATTTTGCAGATGAAAAACCAATGCAAGAGCAAATTGAAAAAGATGTAAGAGAATTGTTAATACCAAGAATTAAAGCTCAATTATCTACTGAAAATGCTACTTTATTTGGAAGTGAAAAATACCATGTAAATCCAACAGGGAAATTTGTGATTGGCGGACCACATGGTGACACAGGTCTTACTGGGAGAAAAATTATTGTAGATACTTACGGAGGGAAAGGGGCTCATGGAGGAGGTGCTTTTTCAGGAAAGGACCCATCAAAAGTAGACCGCTCAGCTGCTTATGCTACAAGACACATTGCTAAAAACTTAGTAGCTGCAGGAGTTGCTGAAAGAATTCTAGTGCAAGTTAGTTACGCAATTGGTGTAGCTGAGCCAATGGGAATTTTTGTAGATACTTACGGAACAGCAAAAGTTAATATGACTGATGGAGAGATTGCTGAAATAGTTAAAAACATGCCATGTTTCAATTTAAAACCTGCATCTATTATTAGCAGATTAAAACTAAAAACCCCAATATACTCTGAAACTGCTGCTTACGGACATATGGGAAGAGAATCTAAAATTAAACCGGTTACATTTAAAATCAATGGACAAAACAAAAGCTTTGAAGTAGAAACCTTTACTTGGGAAAAACTAGACTGCCAAGAAGAAGTGAAATCTGCTTTTAGTTTATAATAAAAAAACACTATTTTTAAGGTCGCATTTATGCGGCCTTTTTTATTACATAATTATGAAGAAAATACTATTCCTACTTTTTATCACTTTCCAGCTTTCAGTGTTTTCACAAGTGGAAATGAAGTACAATTCAAATGCTGAAAATATGCCAACATGGGTTCAACTAATGTATGGGAATAATCCAGATGAAGGAGAAGTAATTAATGCCTATACCGATTATTATAAAAAGAATGAATTAGTAAAAAATAAACACACACAGTACTACAAAAGATGGTTAAGGAATATTAGTAGATTCTCTAATGCGAAACCAACTCTTAAAACTTCAAAAAGCAGTAACCAGTGGGAATGTGTAGGTCCTTGGGATTTTGATAAAGATGCCGCAAGCAGAAGTTATGCGCCTGGTGCAGCTCATGTATATACAGTAGAACAATCAGTAAGTAACCCTAATATTCTATATGCCGGTTCAGCTACTGCTGGTGCGTGGAAAACAATTGATAAAGGTGATAACTGGAACTTAATTACACAAGATTTACACCTAAATGGAGTGTATGCTATTGAAATAGATTTTACAAATTCAGAAATTATCTACATCAGTGGGAATGGCGGCATTTACAAATCAATAAATAGTGGGAGCTCTTGGAATATAATAGGTGATGCTGCATTTACAAGTATGTCACACTCAGTAAAAGATATAAAACTAGATCCAGCAATCAATTTAGAACTTTTTGTTGCCTCTGATGAAGGATTATTCAAATCCATTGACGGAGGAAATAACTTTACACAAATAATGAATGGAAATTTCTTAGAAATTGAATTCCATCCTAACAATCCAAATACAATGTATTTTGTAAAACAGGCTGGAGACAGCACTCTTTTTTACAGATCTGATGATGGGGGCAATACACTTACCAACTTTACAAACGGATGGCCAAACCCTAATAGTGTTGGAGGTGAACAAAAAAGAACAGAAATTGCCGTAAGCCCTGCTTCACCTGATAAAATTGTGGCGCTTGCAACAGGGTCTGCTAATGGAGGAAGTGGTTTATATGGTATTTACATAAGTGATGATAAAGGAGAAAATTGGACTTTTCAATGTTGTGGGCCTCAACCAGCAGGAGTGCCATCTGCAACAAATATTAATATGATGGGCTGGCAACCTGATGGGTCAGATGATGGAGGACAATATTATTATGATTTAGGATTGGCAGTAAACCCAACAAATGCTGACATTATTCATGTTGGAGGAGTTCAGCATTGGATATCTTTTGACAATGGAGTCAGCTTTACGTGCCCTGCTAAATGGAGCGAACCTCATAAAAAAGGCTATGTTCATGCTGATATTCATGACATCAACTACTTTGGGAATGATCTGTGGTTTGCATGTGATGGTGGTGTATTTTATTCAGACAATGCAGGAGATAGTATCTATAAAAAACAATACGGAATTGCGGGAGCTGATTTTTGGGGTTTTGGTGCAGGCTTTAAGGATGGAGAAGTGATGCTAGGAGGAACTTACCATAACGGAACAATGCTTAAAGATGGGAATACTTACATAAATGATTGGCTATGTACTGATGGTGGTGATGGGATAAGAGGCTTTGTGAATTTTGGAAATCCAAGAGTTGCTTATAGTGACTATGGTGGAAAGGTACTTTCAGGAGATAGAACAGTTGGAATAGCTGGTTTATCAATAGCAAAAAAACCAAATGCATCCTATATAACAGGAGAATCTTCCCAAATGGAATTTGACCCAAGATGTTATAATTGGAACTATATTGGAGAAGATACAACTCTTTGGCTATCAAAAAATAATGGTGCAAGTTATTCTCCTGTTTATCATTTTAATGACAAAGTAACATCTGTTGAGGTAGCATGGAGTAATCCTGATGTAATTTATGTAGCTACTTGGCCATCATGGTGGGGAACTAAACATATTTATAGATCTTCAGATGCAGGAAATACTTGGATTGAAATTACCCCAACAAATATCAATGGTCAAGATTGGATTCCATATGATATAACAGTAAGTAGTTATGACGAAAATACGCTTTGGATTGCAAGATGCAGTATGTATGGCGGGGTGCAAGATGCGGAAGGTTATGAAGTTTTTAAATCGGTAGATGGTGGACAAAACTGGATAAATTGGAGTACACCAACTCTTGATAATATTAATGTTACTAATATTGAACATCAAAGAGGAGGAAATGGGGTGTATATAGGAACAAGGGAGTCTGTTTACTACAGAAATAATTCTATGGCTGATTGGGATATTTATGATTCTAATTTACCTAAAAATACATATTCAACACAGTTAATCCCTTATTATCGTGAGGGGCTTTTACAAAATGGAACCAATAGAAGCGCTTATGAAATTGATTTTTATGAAAACACACCTCCATCTGCACAAATAGCAGCAGATAGATTAGAAATTAATTGTATGAATGATACGGTAAAGTTTGTTGATCATTCAGCTGTAAGATTAAGCAGTGCTTCTTGGCAATGGTCTTTCCCTGGAGGGACTCCTTCTTCATCTACTCAGGAAGACCCAGTTGTTGTTTATCCTCAACCTGGTGCTTATGATGTAAGTTTAACTGTCACTGATGCTTTCGGAACAAGCTCACAATCTTATACTGATTTCATTACTTATGCTGATTCAATATCATTAATAACAAATTCAATAAATTTTGATCAAGATTTTGAGAATAGTAACTTCCCTCCTACAGCATGGGAATTAGAATCACCATCTTTTAGTTGGCTTTCTACTGTTGTTGATTTTGGAATAGATTGTCTTCCGACAACTACTGCTTATGTTAATCATTACTGGATTCAATATCCTGGTGAAGAAGCCTATTTAATTAGCAACAAGGTGTCCTTAGGAAATGGAGTAAGTGCTCAAAACTGGTTAACTTACGACTATGCTTATTCCGGATATGCAAGTGGTTATGATGATGGATTAAGAATTGATATCTCTACTGATTGCGGTAGCACTTGGGATTCGATTTATGGAGCTATCGGTCCAGATTTGCAAACTGTACCTTATGAAGGAAGTGCTTGGTCTCCTACTTGTGGCAGCTGGGCAAGTGATAGTATCAATTTAAGTACTTGGGGACTAAATGGAGATACAATTATGGTACGTTTCGTTGCTATTAATGATTATGGAAATCATTTTTACATGGACAATATAAATATTAATGGGCAAAACATTCTTGCGATTGAAGAAGGGGAGACTGTTAATACTAATACCTTAATTTACCCGAACCCTACCAAAGGAATATTTAACATTCGTACAGATGCCAATAACATGAAAGTTGAAGTATATTCTACTCTTGGACGATTGGTTGCTAATGAAATTATTCATGGTGGCGTGCAGCAAATTGACCTCAGCAAACAAGCAAAAGGCGTCTATTTTGTAAAGTTAATGCATAAGGGGATAACTGAGCAAAGGAAGTTGGTTGTGCAGTAAGATTAGTTATTTGTTATAAACTCAAAATTTCAATAAATAAAAAAGCCCTCCAAATTGGAGGGCTTTTATTTTATATTTAAATACTAAAATTATATATGAATAACCTCATCATAAGCATCAGCTACTGCTTCCATTACTGCTTCACTCATTGTTGGGTGAGGATGAACTGCTTTCAACACTTCATTTCCTGTAGTTTCTAATTTACGCGCAACAACTGCCTCAGCAATCAATTCCGTAACATTGTATCCTATCATATGGCAACCTAACCATTCGCCATATTTAGCATCAAAAATAACTTTTACAAAACCATCCTTATGTCCTGCTGCAGATGCTTTTCCTGATGCAGTGAAAGGGAACTTCCCTACTTTAATTTCATATCCTGCTTCTTTTGCAGCAGCCTCTGTCATTCCTACTGATGCAATCTCTGGACTAGCATAAGTACAACCAGGAATATTTCCGTAATCAATTGGCTCAGGGTTATGTCCTGCAATTTTCTCTACACAAGTAATTCCTTCAGCAGATGCAACATGTGCCAATGCCTGAGTTGGCAATACATCACCAATTGCATAGTATCCGTTTACATTTGTATTGTAATAATCATCTACTAAAATTCTACCTCTATCCGTTTTAATCCCCACTTCTTCTAATCCGATATTCTCAATATTAGCAGCAATACCAACAGCTGAAAGCACTACATCACATTCAATTGTTTCTTCTCCTTTTTTCGTTTTGATAAGCACTTTACAACCTGTTCCTGAAGTATCCACTTTCTCCACTGATGATTTAGTCATCACCTTAATTCCAGATTTTTTGAATGATCTCTGTAATTGCTTAGAAACATCAATATCCTCAACAGGGACAATGTTTGGCATAAATTCAACCACAGTAACATCAACACCCATTGCATTGTAGAAATAAGCAAACTCAACACCAATCGCTCCTGAACCAACAATCACCATTTTTTTAGGGGCAGTTGAAAGTGAAAGTGCTTCACGGTAACCAATTACTTTTTTACCATCTTGTGGTAAATTAGGTAATTCTCGACTTCTTGCTCCTGTTGCTATAATAATATGTTTTGCTGAATAATCAGTCGATTTCCCATCAGCAGTAACGCTAACTTTATTTCCTGGCTTTACTTTTCCGAAACCATTGATAACCTCAACTTTATTCTTTTTAAGTAGGTAAGCAATTCCGCTACTCATTCCTTCAGCAACATCTCTACTTCTTTTGATGATTGCAGGAAAATCAGCATTTGAATCCTTCACAGTAATTCCGTAATCTTCAGCATGGTTAATGTATTCAAATACTTGTGCTGATTTTAAAAGCGCTTTAGTTGGGATACATCCCCAGTTTAAGCAAATTCCACCTAAGTGTTCTTTTTCAACAACTGCTACTTTCAATCCTAATTGTGACGCACGGATAGCCGTTACATAACCTCCAGGACCACTTCCTAACACGATAACATCAAAGTTCATATTTTTAAATTTTTATTTAAGACTGCAATATTACTCAAAACATCATGAATATTATTGACATAATACAAATTTTTAAAACATGAACTATACATCTTAAAATTTGTATTTTTGTACCTTAAATATTTTAGATGATAAACTATACTATTTCATATAGCAACCCACATAGGCACTATGTTGATTTTGACCTAACTACATCTACTAAAGGTTTAGATAAGATGCAGTTTCAACTTTCTGCTTGGCGTCCTGGAAGATATGAGTTAGCAAATTTCTCTCAAAACATTCAAAAATTGGCTGCTTTTGATGAAAATAACAATCCTCTTCCATTTAAGAAAATCACTAAAGATTTATGGGAAGTAGATACAACTGGAACAATGGAAATTACCGTTACTTATAACTTTTATGCCAACCAATTGGATGCAGGCGCTTGTTATTTAGATGAACACCAATTGTATTTAAATCCTGTACACTGCATGTTCTATATTGTGGATAGAATGGAAGAAGACTATAAAATTGCGTTAGATATTCCTAAAAATTATAAGATTGCTTCCTCAATGGAGCTAGAAGGCAATACACTTTCAGTAAAAGGATATGATCTTTTGGCAGAATCTCCATTAATTTGCTCGGACAGCTTACAACACGGAACATATGAGGTAGATGGAATTACATTTCATTTGTGGTTTCAAGGGGGATGCAAACCAGATTGGGAAAAATTAAACAAGGACTTCACAGCTTTTACAAAAAGCCAGATAAAACACTTTGGCGGATTTCCTGTTGATGAGTATCATTACTTTCTTCAAATCACCCCTTACAGAAGTTATCATGGAGTAGAACACACTAAGAACACAGTTTTACTTTTAGGTCCTGGAGAAGAAATAATGGATAAAAGGTATGAAGACCTATTGGGAGTTTGTTCTCATGAACTCTACCATACTTGGAACATAAAGTCCATCCGACCAGTAGAAATGTATCCTTACGATTACACCAAAGAAAATTATTTCAGAACTGGTTTTGTTGCAGAGGGAGTTACTACTTATATGGGCGATATGATGCTGTATAATTCTGGAGTGTTTAATTGGAAGGAATTTGCAAAAACACAAAACCAAAATTTAGAAAGACACTTAACTAACTATGGAAGATATAATTTATCAGTTGCCGATAGCGGTTTTGATAATTGGTTAGATGGATATAAGTTAGGGGCTCCTGACAGGAAAACTTCTATTTATCCTGATGCAGCACTTTGTATGTTAATGATTGACTTGGAAATTATCCAAAATACGGAAGGAAAAAACAGTTTACACTCTGCAATGAGAGAACTCTATGAAGATTTTGCACTTAAAGGAAAAGGATATTCTGAAGATGATTTTAGAAATATATGCGTGAAATTTGGAGGGTTGAAAGTAGCTGAAATTTTTGAAAATCATATTTATGGAACTGAGGATTACATCCCAACTTTAAAAACGGTTTTGGAAGTAGCTGGTTTGGAATTAAAAGAAAAGAAAAACCCTAATCTATCTGCTCAATATTTTGGATTTATAGCTGTAAAAGAGGATGGTAAAATCATTATTAAAAAGGTAGAACCGAATTCGGTTACTGATAAAAACGGAATTGCTCCTGAAGATGAAATTACAAAAGTAAATGGGGAGAAAATTGAAGGAAAACTTTCAGACATCTTGAAAGAATGTAAAGAGAATGTCACTTTAACAATAAAAAAGAAGTTTTCAGAAAAAACCATATCTTTAGCTGTTGGGAATCATTACAAACTTTTGGAACTTGTAAGAATAAAAAAACCAACAGAAGAACAATTAACTTTAAGAAAAGTATGGTGTAATAATTAAAAATGAAAACAATTACTTTACATAATAAAACATTTGAAGTTTTTATTCCTGAAACTGAAATTGCTGCTATAGTACATTCTATGGCTCATAATATAAATGAAGCAAGAATAAAAGATCCTTTATTTATTTCTGTGTTAAATGGTTCTTTTATGTTTTCCTCAGATATAATGAAGAAGATAACTCTACCAAATACCGAAATTTCTTTTGTTAAGCTTTCATCTTACTCGGGAACTCAAACAACTGGAGAAGTAAGTGAACTTATCGGATTAAATCAAGATTTAAAAGGAAGAAATGTCATAATCCTTGAAGATATAATTGATACAGGAATTACCTTAGAAAAAATAATATCATTACTGGAAAAAGAAGAAGTGTCAGATATAAAAGTGGCTACATTACTCTTTAAGCCAGAGGCCTATACAAAAGAAATTCCTATTGATTTTATTGGGAAATCTATCCCAAATGATTTTGTTGTAGGATATGGTTTGGATTATGACGAAATTGGGCGTAATTTGCCACATATTTTTAAATTAAAAAACTAAACTAAAAACCAATGTTAAACTTAGTATTATTTGGCCCTCCTGGTGCAGGGAAAGGAACGCAATCTAACTTATTAATTGACAAATATGAGCTAGTACACCTTTCAACTGGCGATATTTTAAGAGGAGAAATAGCTGCAGGAACTGTTTTAGGATTAGAGGCAAAAACATTAATGGATAGAGGTAATTTAGTACCTGATGCAGTTGTTATTGGAATGATATCTTCCAAATTAGATAACAACCCAAAAGCAAATGGATTTATTTTTGATGGCTTCCCAAGAACTACAGCACAAGCTGAAGCTTTGGATAATTTATTAGATGAGAAAGGAACTTCAATTTCTGCTATGCTTTCTTTAATAGTTGCAGATGAAGAATTAATAAGAAGATTACTAGCAAGGGGAGAAAGCTCAGGAAGAGCGGACGACCAAAATAAAAGCATTATTGCAAATCGTATTAATGAATACAACAATAAAACAGCCCCTTTAAAAGATTATTATTCTACACAAAATAAACTGTCTGAAATTAAAGGTAATGGTACTGTAGAAGACATTGCAAGTAAACTTAATAATGTGATTGATACATTGTAAATGAGAGTAAAGAATTCAAACTTTGTTGATTATGTAAAAATCTTTTGCCGTTCTGGTAAGGGTGGTGCTGGATCTTCTCATTTCAGAAGGGATAAAACCACTGCAAAAGGTGGTCCGGATGGTGGAGATGGAGGGCATGGAGGAAGTGTAATTATCAGAGGAAATAAACAAATGTGGACTTTACTTCATTTGCGTTATCAAAAACACATTTTTGCTGACCATGGCGGTGATGGAACTGGAAGTAATAGCTTTGGTAAAGATGGAGAGAGTAGTTATATTGAAGTTCCTTTAGGTACAATTATTAAGCATGCTGAAAGTGGAGAAGTCTTATTTGAAATAACAGATGATGCAGAAGAAATTACGCTCGTAAAAGGTGGAATGGGTGGAAGAGGAAATTCTCACTTTAAATCCCCAACCAATCAAGCTCCAAGATATTCTCAGCCTGGTGGTGATGTAATTGAAGATTGGTTTGTTTTAGAGCTAAAAGTATTGGCTGACATTGGGTTGGTAGGGTTTCCTAATGCAGGAAAATCTACTTTACTTTCGGTTGTTTCGGCTGCAAAACCTCAGATTGCCAACTACCCGTTTACAACCTTAGTCCCTAATTTAGGAATTGTTTCTTACAGGGATCATAAGTCTTTTATTATGGCGGATATTCCTGGAATTATTGAAGGTGCTGCTGAAGGGAAAGGACTTGGTTTAAGATTTTTAAGACATATTGAACGGAACTCAACTTTGTTATTTATGGTTCCTGCCGATTCAGATGATATTGCTAAAGAATACGAAATACTCTTAGGAGAATTACAAAAATACAATCCTGAATTATTGGATAAAGACAGGATATTGGCCATTAGTAAATCCGACATGTTGGATGAGGAGCTAATAGCAGCAATAAAAGAGGAATTACCAACTGATTTACCTTCTTTATTTATTTCTTCTGTTGCCCAACAAGGGATTACAGAACTGAAAGATTTAATCTGGAAAAAACTGAATGAGTAATGGAGAAGCTGCAGAAAATAGATGAATATTTATTC
>Ga0208971_1001205_pt1 | contig 15848 bp, 17 predicted proteins | sample AOAMet1_18_M0_10_2_FD_188229 | JGI IMG/M metagenome (GOLD analysis project Ga0208971, IMG submission 188229) | Ammonia-oxidizing marine microbial communities from Monterey Bay, California, USA - CAN11_18_M0_10 (SPAdes) | ecosystem: Environmental > Aquatic > Marine > Intertidal zone | place... | reverse complement strand
ATCCTTTATGCCCAACCGCGCCAAGTTTGCAAACAACGACACTTGCGAATCTCTAGATGTTCCCACTACCTCGTATCCTTTCTCAAGTAGGAGTCGTGCAAGATAGGCTCCATCTTGTCCGGAGACACCACAAACGATCGCTCTTTTCTTTTCCATCCGCTGTCCTTGTCAACCGGAACTCATTTAATCCACAGAGTGTTAAAGCTCGGCAAGCTACTCAGATAAGTTATTGCATATTACAGAGTACTGCCCGGAGGCACCAAACAAGCGTGGCTTTAAATACATCGGGCCGCCGCCACATTTGAAAGAAAGGATCGGACCGGGTCGCAGTATTTACACACGAATAGGATTGGGCCCCTCCAACAACAGACGCCTGCAAAGATGAGAACCCAGGAAACCGGCACCCCCTGTAACGAGTACTCGCTTGTTAACATGCATTTTCTACCCTACCTTTTCTCGCGACTGGACTTCGGATTTCAACTGTTCTATTTCCTGTTTTAGCGCTTCGTACTCGTCCATTTTCCTGCGCAAAAAATCTATCGTCATTGCAGCTTTCTCCTCAATACCCGTGGGCGTAAGTAAATACGCGTACGCCATCTTGTTTCGACTATTCTTGAAATTGCGGGCCTTCAACCACCCTTTATCTATTAATGATTTAAGGCAGTAATTGGCTTTGCCCAGACTGACTCCCAGTTCATCCGCCAACTCACGTTGTGTGATCTGGGGCGAGCTGTCGATAATTTTTAAAACTCGAAAATGGATATCGTCTTTCATGGCTTTAGTTCAGGAAGGTTGTGTAGGCACGCTACCGCCCTACCGCTTCTTTCCACAGCAGGGCCGCGAGGCAACATGAAACACCAAAGTGATGGCGTTAGTTCATTCATTGAACATGGTATTAGATAGGAAACACGCACCCTGTTCAACTGTTGAACTAATGAATGAACATCATTCGGACATGCAGTTTTAGCTTGCGGACCAGGCAGGTGGCGTCGAATTATTGCTTCGCCAGATCATCCTGATGAAGCAGGATCTTATTTTGTCGACCGAGGACAGTGATTAATACAATCGCGCGTTCTTCGCCTTTTGGCATCTGATATATGCCGGGGAGACCTGCAAACGGTCCCGATACAATGTCGACAGTTTCGTGTGGCTGGAACAAAGACTCTTCCGAGACATGATGTTTAGTCTCGGGGTTTTCAGAATTGCGCAGAAAACTGATGACTTCGTCGGGCACAATAGCCGGCGTCTCGCCGAACCGCACAAGTGTGCTAACACCAAGAGTCGAACGGATGGGTGACATATCCCGAAGCGTTGGATCTGAGCGCAAGAACAGGTATCGAGGAAACAGAGGTTCGACAACCTCAACCCATTTGTCTTTCATCCTCTTTTTTACCACCACGTCGGGGCAGTAGGTCTCGTAACCCTGCCTGATTAAGTTCAGGTTGGCGGTCTTTTCCTGGCGAGGTTTCGTCTGGACGACGAACCAGTTGCTGAGGTCATTAGTCATAAGCGCACGCTAGCAAGCACGCACCCTGAAATAAAGAATATTTGATTGGTCGGGACGACAGGATTTGAACCTGTGACCACCACACCCCCAGTGTGGTGCGCTACCAGACTGCGCTACGCCCCGAATCAGAGGGGCGCTATTGTACTTGATTCAGTCAGGATTGAAATGGTGTTGGGTTTTAGTTCGTGGGCGGGGAAAGTCAGGAGTAGAAAAGTTGACGAAAGTGGGTTACACGGCTGGGTTTCTGGTTTCAATGGGAACTTGTGGCCTGGTCGAAAGGATGCCGTTTCGTTGAGGAGAGATTCCTCGGCTATGTTCGGGATGACCCTGCGGGTCAGATTTCTCCGCTACGGTCGAAATGACAGGTGGGTTAGGATTTCAGAACAACCAACACGTCTTCCAGTTCAGAAATCATCTGGTGAATCAGCTGCTTGTACTGGGTGCTGTCTTCTTTCTGGTCTTCGCCGGATAGGCGCTGGCGTGCGCCACCGATAGTGAATCCCTGATCATAAAGCAGCGACCTGATCTGGCGGATCATCAGGACGTCCTGGCGCTGGTAATATCGCCGGTTGCCACGCCTTTTTACGGGCTTTAGCTGCGGGAATTCCTGTTCCCAGTAGCGCAATACGTGGGGTTTTACCGCACATAGGCCGCTCACTTCACCGATGGTGAAATAGCGTTTCCCAGGTATGGGTGGGAGTTCAGCGTTATGATCTGGGTCCAGCATACGCCTCTACTCTCGCTTTAAGTTTCTGTCCGGGACGAAATGTCACTACCCGACGTGCAGTGATGGGGATTTCTTCACCTGTTTTTGGATTGCGACCGGGTCGCTGGCTTTTGTCTCTTAAGTCGAAGTTACCAAAGCCGGATAACTTCACCTGCTCATTGCTTTCAAGTGACGAACGGACTTCTTCGAAGAAGAGTTCAACAACTTCTTTTGCTTCTCGCTTGTTTAGGCCCAGCTCCTCAAATAGCTTTTCAGCCATTTCAGCCTTCGTTAAAGCAGCCATGTTTCAATTCCTTAAGCTGGCGCCAAACTGCGCTTCAAGGGAAGTCACAATTTTGTCCACCGAACTGTTGATCTCGTCATCTGTAAGAGTGCGGGAAGCGTGCTGGAAGGTCAAGCCTATTGCCAGACTTTTTCTATTAGGATCAATACCTTTGCCCTGATATACGTCAAACAACTTTAGGTTTTTTAGGGTATCCGCTGCCGCTGCTGCAATGCAGCCCCTGAGGGCCGCGGCCGTCGCGGTCTGATCAACAATCACCGCAATATCCCGTCGTACCTCGGGAAAACGTGACATTGGCTCACTGTGGGCTAGCTTTTTGGCGATAACCGCGTCGACTGTTAGCTCAAAAAGGAATATTGGCAAGCGAATATCCAGCTGCTGCTGAATTCTAGGATCCAGAAGCCCGACATAGCCAACGGTTTCGCCGTCTTTTTGAATAGCAGCGGATTGGCCTGAGTGCAGCGCGGGATGGGGCTGGGCAACGAACTGAAACCTTTCTGCTTGTCCGGTTAGCGCCAAAAGACTCTCTATATCGCCCTTAATATCAAAGAAATCAACGGGTTGTGGGTCATTGGACCAGTTTTCGTCCTGTCTGGGGCCACAGACAACGCCGGCAAGCCTTTGAATCTGCGAGATGTTGTCGAAAGCCAAGCCAGTCTGGTTGGGTAACTGGCTAAAACACAACCCGCTTTCAAACAGCCTGACCCGAGTTTGCTGTCGGTTCACGTTGTATATCAACGACTTAACTAATCCTGGCCAGATCGAAGTCCGCATCACACTCATTTCAGCAGACAGCGGGTTTGCCAGCGTTATAGGCATCTGCTCAGGGTCCAGGGCCGCCTGCATGGCGGTATCGACGAACGAGTAGGTAATGGCCTCAAAATACCCGCGACCAACCAGGTGATCGCGTACCCGATTCAGCGATAATTCTGTTTCAGCCTTTTTAGACATGCTCAGGCTGGCGACAGGCGTGCGTGTTGGCAAATTGTTGTACCCGAAGACTCTGGATATCTCTTCAATCAAATCGGCCTCAATGGCGATGTCGAAACGATGTGAGGGAGCACTCACTATCCATATATGTTCACCATTATCATCGGTTGTGCTGGCCGGGAAGTTCAGCCGGGCAAAAATATCGTCTACCGCGTGATTGTCGATGTCGACCCCAAGCACCCTGGATACCCGGGACGCACGCAGTTCTATTGTTTTCTCTGTCGGCAGGTTCGATGAGTCAACCGTTTCGGTCACCGGCCCTGCTTGTCCACCCGAGATCTGAATTAATAGTTGAGTAGCACGTTCGATCGCTCGCTTCTGCCCCTGCCAGTCGACACCACGCTCAAATCGGTGCCCAGCATCGGTGTTCATCCCATAGGAACGGGCTCGGCCTGCGATTGCGGTTGGCGCGAAAAAGGCGCCTTCCAAGAAGATATCTTTTGTTTCATGAGTGACCGACGTGCTAAGCCCGCCCATCACACCGGCAAGGCCAATGGGCCCGGCCCCATCTGTAATCAATAAGGTATCCGCCAGTGTTTCAACTTCACTGCCATCGAGCAGGGTGACTTTCTCGCCCGCTGTTGCTTGTCTGACAACAATCTTGTCCTTTAGCTTGGCGTGATCATAGGCGTGTAGTGGCTGGCCCAGCTCCAGCATAACGTAGTTGGTCACATCTACGACCGGGTCTATGGACCTCAGCCCTGACCGGCGAAGCTTTTCTTTCATCCAGAGCGGCGATTGTGCGCTCTGATCAATGTTGCGCACAACCCGTCCAACGAATCGCGAACAGGCCGCACCTGCGTCCAGTTCAACCGGGAAAGTGTCTTCGATTGAAGGGTCGACCGTCTGCAGATCGATTTCATTCACATCGAGCTGATTCATCAAGCCTGTTTCCCGGGCCAGACCGATCATGCTCAGGCAGTCACTCCGGTTAGGTGTCAGGTCAACATCAACTATCGAATCATCAAGCTTCAGGTATTCGATAATATCGTCACCAACAGGTGCATCAAGGGGAAGCTCCATCAGCCCTTCATGTTCTTCGCTTAGGCCCAGTTCCCTTTCTGAACAGAGCATGCCGTGGGATTCAACGCCACGCAACTTGGCTTTCTTGATTTTCAGGTCAGGGAATTTAGCGCCAACCAGCGCAAAAGGGACTTTGATACCGGCGCGTGCATTGGGTGCGCCACAGACAACCTGGTGTTCTTCGGTACCGCTGCTGACCCGGCAGACAACCAGTTTATCTGCATCCGGATGAGGGCCGGTTTCAAGTATTTCACCGACGACCACGTTGTTGAATTCTGCTGCTACAGGGTCGAAGCCATCGACTTCAAGGCCCGCCATGGTTAGCTGGTCGACCAGGGCCTGCGTTGACAGGTCCGGGTTAACGAATTCTCTTAGCCAGTTTTCAGAAAATTTCATGGTTTACTTCTCTTTCCAGGTTCGAGATCTCTCTTTGTCGTGAAGAGAAGAGCGAGATCTCTCCGTTACGCAGCTTCGCTGCTTCAGTCGAGATGACGTAGTATTTTTTGTACGCCTTACTTACTTCGGTCGAGATGACAGTAGTACTTTTTTGCACCTCGCATATACCGACCGAGATGACTTGGTGTTCCTTCCACCTTAATCGAGATGACTGGGTGTTCCTTCCACCTTATTCGAGGTGACTGGGTTTACTTGACTATCTAAACTGTTTCAGGAAGCGCAGGTCGTTGTCCAGGTAGTGCCGCAGGTCATCGACGCTGTATCGCAGCATTGCCAGGCGATCGGGGCCCATGCCAAACGCGAAGGCGGTGTATTTTTCTGAATCAATACCCGAATATTCCAGCACTCTCGGGTGAACCATACCGGACCCCATAACCTCTAACCAGCCTGTCTGACTACAGACACGACAGCCATCACCATCACAATGGACACACTGCACATCAACTTCCGCTGACGGCTCTGTAAAGGGGAAGTAGGAAGGTCTGAAGCGCACTTCAAGATCATCTTTTTCAAAGAAGACGCGAAGGAACTCCACCACCGTACCTTTCAGGTCTGCAAAACTGACGTTCTCGTCAACAACGAGCCCTTCGACCTGGTGAAACATAGGCAGGTGGGAGGGATCAGGTGGGTCGACCCGATAAACCCGGCCAGGACAGATGATGCGTATCGGCGGCTTTGTCGTTTCCATCACGCGCACCTGTACCGGCGATGTGTGGGTTCGCAATAACAATTCGGGATTGAAATAGAAAGTATCGTGCATCGCACGTGCGGGGTGATGCTCGGGTAAATTGAGCGCCTCGAAGTTGTGGTAGTCGTCCTCGATTTCAGGCCCTTCTACCACTTCGTAACCCACGCCAATGAAAAAGTCTTCCATCCTGCGAAGCGTCTGGGTGACAGGATGCAGCGCACCTATATCATTATTTCTGCCAGGCAAAGAGACATCGATGGTCTCTGAGGCGAGTTGCGCATCAATGGCCGCATTATCAAGATCAGCTTTACGAGCAGAAATAGCCTCCTGCAGCGCCTCTTTGGCTGTGTTGATCTCTGCGCCGGCCGCTGGCCGGTCTTCAGGCGATAGCTTGCCCAGCCCTTTTAAGAGTCCGGTCAGTTCACCCTTTTTACCGAGATATTTAACCCGCACGTCGTCCAGCGCGGGAGCATCGCCAGCACTGGCGACCGCACTTAGAGCAGTACTTAGAATGTCTTCAAGATCTGACATTTGCGACCTCCCTGGCTAACAAGAAGAGATCCCTCGGCTTCGCTCGGGACTCAAGATGTTCTAAGGGCCTGCTTCGCAAACCCAAGAACTTCTAAGACCATTAAGCAGCCTGCAAGGCTTCTTTGGCTTTCTCAGCGAGTGCGGCAAACGCTTCTTTCTCATTGACGGCAAGGTCAGCCAGAACACGACGATCGATTTCGATGTTCTGCTTCTTAAGGCCATCAATCATTCGGCTATAAGACAACCCGCATTCCCTGGCCGCAGCATTAATACGCTGAATCCAGAGACCACGGAACATTCTTTTCTTAACCTTGCGATCTCGATAGGCATATTGACCGGCTTTAGTCACCGCCTGCTTGGCAACACGATAGACACGCGAGCGCGCTCCGTAATAACCCTTGGCAGCTTTTAATACTTTCTTGTGTCGACGATGTGCCGTGACACCTCTTTTTACTCTAGGCATCTTTAATCTCCAAGCAAACGTTTAACTAACGGAATGTCCGCCGGTGCGATTTGTTTCATATTTCGCAAATGACGTTTTCGCTTGGTCGCCTTTTTGGTCAGGATGTGACTCCTGAAAGACTGACGATGCTTATAACCACCTTTACCGGTTTTTTTAAACCGCTTGGCCGCACCACTACTGGTTTTCATTTTGGGCATTTTCATACTCCGCATTCAAAATTAAGTCTTATGGTCTCACCGCTGCAAACCAACAACGGGACCGCTCGTGGCAAAAAAGAAACGGCAAAAGCTATCACGCCCTGTTCCAGGTCCCTCGATTTCGCTCAGGACTTGGACACGGTGAAATGTCTTTTCGCCGGTTGAGTTAGGCTTGTGCAGATACCTCTGCCGCGCCACCCTTCTTCTTGCCGTTTGGGGCTAACACCATGGTCAGTTGCCTGCCTTCCATTTTTGGAAACATCTCAACTGCACCTATATCCGCAAGATCAGTTTCGATCCGCTTCAATAACTCCATGCCCAGTTCCTGGTGCGCCATTTCACGACCGCGAAAACGCAGCGTGACTTTGGCTTTATCCCCATCATTAAGGAAACGTGTCAGGTTGCGTAGTTTTACCTGGTAGTCTCCTTCATCCGTTCCTGGGCGGAACTTCATTTCTTTTACCTGTGTGCGACGTTGTTTCTTCTTCGCAGCAGCCTTGTCTTTTTTAGCCTCGAATACATGCTTGCCGTAGTCCAGTATCTTGCAAACTACCGGGTTAGCCTGAGGTGCAATTTCCACAAGATCCAGCTTCGCATCTTGTGCAGCTGCCAACGCCTGGGCGATTGGAACTACACCAACCTGTTCCCCGTCTGCGCCAATAAGTCGTACCTGTAGTACGTCAATTTCCTCGTTAATTCGTGACTTCTTAGAACTTTCTTTAATGGATCAATCTCCGCCTGGCTTGGTAAGGTCGGCGATTATAGCAAAATCAGGCCGTACGTCCCTTTTTTTCTACACTTTTTGTTAATAACGCAGAAAACTCGCTAATTGACATCGAACCGAGGTCATCGCCGTTTCTGGCGCGAACCGCTACCTGGCCATTTTCAACCTCGCGATCGCCCACCACCAGCAAATAAGGCACTTTCTGGATGGTATGTTCCCGGATCTTAAAGCCAATTTTTTCGTTTCGAAGGTCAGAATTAACCCTAAAACCGTTATTTTTCAATGTGTTAACAACATCGTCAACGTAAGCGGACTGGCTATCGGTAATATTCAGCACAACCGCCTGGGTGGGTGCCAGCCAGACAGGAAATTCACCGGCATAATGTTCAATCAGAATGCCAATAAATCGCTCAAAGGAGCCCAACATGGCCCGGTGGAGCATCACCGGCACCTGGCGACTGCCATCTTCAGCCACAAACTGGGCATCAAGGCGGCCCGGCGTGGAGAAATCGACCTGCATGGTGCCACATTGCCAGACCCGGCCAAGGCAATCTTTCAACGAAAATTCAATCTTAGGACCATAAAATGCGCCCTCTCCCGGCTGATATTCCCAGTCCAGGCTCGCTGCATCGAGCGCCAGTGCCAGGGCAGCCTCCGACTTATCCCATATCTGGTCACTGCCAACCCGCTTTTCAGGCCGGGTAGACAGCTTGATGATCATCTCGTCAAAACCAAAGTCGTGGTAAACGGCGGTCAGGACTTCTATAAAGGTAGCGACTTCTTCCTGGATCTGGTGCTCGGCGCAAAAGATATGTGCGTCATCCTGCACAAAACCCCTGACCCGCATGATGCCCTGCAGGGTGCCAGAAGGTTCGTTTCGGTGACAGGAGCCAAATTCAGCCAGCCGAATCGGCAGTTCGCGGTAGCTCTTCAGACCCTGATTAAAGACCTGCACGTGACAGGGGCAGTTCATCGGCTTGATCGCATAAAGCCGGTTATCCGTCTGGACACTGAACATGTCTTCGCCAAACTTGTCAGCGTGACCTGACTTCTCCCAGAGAGACATATCGACTAACTGGGGCGTTTTTATTTCCTGGTAACCATGGTCATTTTGAACATCCCGGATGTATTGCTCGATGATCTGCCAGACTTGCCAGCCATTGGGGTGCCAGAACACCATGCCCGGTGCTTCTTCCTGGGTATGAAACAGGTCGTGTTTCTTGCCTAGCTTGCGATGGTCCCGCTTTTCCGCTTCTTCCAACAGGCGCAGATGATTCTTAAGCGCCTTCTTGTCTGCCCATGCAGTACCGTAAATCCGCTGGAGCATTTCATTGTTCGAATCACCGCGCCAGTAGGCACCGGCCACCTTGGTTAGCTTGAACGCACCGGTTTTAGCGGTGCTGGGAATATGTGGACCGCGGCACAGATCGACAAAGTCACCCTGCCTATAGAAGGACAAGTCTTCATCGGACGGGATACTTTCCAGGATCTCTACCTTGTACTTTTCACCCATGCCTTCAAACAGGGTGACCGCATCGTTTCGTGACATAACAGAACGTTCTACGGTGAGATCCTGGCTGGCGATGTCGCTCATTTTCTTCTCGATCGCAGTAAGGTCTTCCGGCGTGAACGGGCGTTCGTAAGCGAAGTCGTAGAAAAAGCCATCATCAATCACAGGGCCAATCGTCACCTGCGCAGATGGAAACAGCTGTTGCACGGCCTGGGCCATTAAATGGGCGCAGGAATGTCGAATCACCTCGAGTCCGTCATCATCCCGGTTGGTGATGATCGCCAGCTGGGCATCAGCTTCAATAACGTGTGATGTATCAACAAGTTCACCGTCGACTCGACCGGCTAGTGCAGCTTTGGCCAATCCGGCACCGATAGATTCGGCAACCTGGTGAACGGAAACGGGGGAATCGAATGGCTTTTCAGAGCCATCAGGCAAAGTAATAACTGGCATATAGTCCTCGCTTTCAGTGGTGACCTGTACCAGGGGCCACATGGTTTTAGCTGATTCACAAAAAGCCGCGAAGCGGGATTTTGTGAATGGCGCAGAATAATTTTCTTTTTGGGCCAGTGTCTATTGGCTCAACAATAAAAGTATGAGCGCCGAGATTTCAAATTCTCGGATTGCAGTCTCCTATAACGCTCTCTCGAGGGCTGGAGACCCGCCTATTATTTGCAGAACAAATTCTGGGCGATACCTCTCGCTATAGATTTTTTGTGATTACTATCACAAAAGGATCTAGAGCTGTCGGCACACACATAATTTGCCATGCAAATTCTAAACGTTACCTCTCGCTATAGATTTTTTGTGATTACTATCACAAAAAGATCTAGATCTGCCGGCACACACATAATTTGCGTGGCAAATTATGTGTGTTTGGTAGGAATGGTCGGATTCGAACCGACGACCCTCGCCTTGTCGAGGCGATGCTCTAACCAACTGAGCTACATTCCTATTGTTTTACACTCCCCGCAACGGTGTTCGAACGAGTGAACCTTCGGTGCAGGCCCTTCTTCAATAGGAGAAGGCCGCGTAATTTAACAACTAGGAGGTTTTGCTTCAAGGGCAGTGGGCCTGGAACACCCGGAAAAACGCTTTAAGCGCCCCAATAACCCTAGGTTCGAACGAACTGCTGACGCAATTCCTCAATCTGGTCCCGTGTCTGGGCCGCCTCTTCAAACTGCAGCTCCTTAGCGTGATTAAACATCTGCTTTTCCAGCTCAATGATCTGCTTTTCCAGGTCATCCGTACTGAGGACGGCACCACCACGGTACTTCCCTTTGCCATCGGCCACTCGCTGGGCACTCTTCCCCCGCCCCGGCACATGGCGGGCACCTTCAAGAATGTCCATGACATTCCTTTTAATACTGACCGGAGTAATGTTGTTCGCCTTGTTGTGCGCCAATTGCTTATCGCGCCTGCGATTAGTTTCATCGATAGCCCGCCGCATGGAACCGGTTATTCGGTCCGCATACAGAACGGCCTTGCCGTTCAGGTTCCTCGCGGCGCGGCCAATGGTTTGAATCAGCGACCTGTCAGACCGCAGAAAACCTTCCTTGTCCGCATCCAGGATTGCCACCAGCGATACTTCCGGCATATCCAGGCCCTCGCGCAGCAAGTTGATGCCGACGATAACGTCAAACAACCCGGCGCGATAATCCCTGATGATTTCAACTCGTTCTACGGTATCAATGTCTGAATGAAGGTAGCGGACCTTAATGCCATTTTCATCCAGGTAGTCTGTCAAGTCTTCGGCCATGCGCTTGGTTAGGGTAGTGATGAGCACTCGCTCCTTGACCTCAACCCTACTTTTGATCTCTGACAGCACATCGTCCACTTGCGTTTGAGCGGGGCGCACTTCAAGCACCGGATCCACCAGCCCCGTCGGCCGAACCAACTGATCCACCACCTGTCCAGATTTTTCACTCTCAAAGGGACCGGGCGTCGCCGACACAAATATCGCCTGAGGGGCCCGCGCCTCCCATTCATCAAACCGCATGGGCCGGTTATCCAGTGCAGACGGCAGCCGGAAGCCAAAGTCGACCAGTGTTTGCTTACGCGACCGGTCACCCTTATACATAGCCCCGATCTGCGGCACGCCGACATGAGACTCATCGATCACCAGGAGCGCGCTGTCCGGTAGATAGTCATAAAGCGTGGGCGGCGCCTCGCCTGAAGCCCGTCCCGACAAATACCGGGAGTAGTTTTCAATACCATTGCAATAACCCAGCTCTTTAATCATCTCCAGATCAAAGCGGGTTCGTTGTTCCAGTCGCTGTGCTTCAACCAGCTTGTTATTGTCTTTCAGGAATTTCAGTCGGTCAGCGAGTTCATCACGAATGCTCCCCAGAGCATTATCAATGGTCTCGCGCGGGGTCACATAGTGCGACTTCGGAAAGATCGTCACTCTTGGTACTTTACGAAGCAGTTCGCCGGTCAATGGATCAAAGAAAGACAGCTGCTCAATTTCGTCATCAAATAACTCGACACGAACTGCTTCTTTTTCTGATTCAGCAGGAAAGATGTCAATCACGTCACCGCGCACTCGATAGGTCGAGCGACGAAGTTCAGTCTCATTTCTCGAATACTGAAGCTCTGCTAGCCGGCGCAGCAACCAGCGCTGATCTACCTTGTCACCCCGGTCCAGATGCATGACCATTTTCAGGTAGGCGCCAGGGTCTCCCAAGCCGTAGATTGCGGACACGGACGCCACCACGATGGCATCCTCTTTTTCCAGCAACGCTTTGGTCGCTGACAATCGCATCTGCTCGATGTGCTCATTGATGGCCGCATCTTTCTCAATGTAGGTATCAGACGAAGGGACATAGGCCTCTGGCTGATAGTAGTCGTAGTAAGAAACAAAGTATTCCACCGCGTTATTGGGGAAAAACTCCTTAAACTCACCATAAAGCTGGGCAGCCAAAGTTTTGTTGGGCGCCATGATAAGTGTTGGTCGCTGCAGGCGCTCGATCACATTGGCGATCGTAAAGGTCTTACCTGAACCGGTGACGCCCAGCAGTGTTTGGTAAGCCAGACCGGATTCAATACCATCTAGCAGCTTTTCGATGGCCGCCGGCTGATCGCCTGCTGGTTTATAATCTGATACGACCTGAAATTGACCCGACTTCATCATGAACCTCTTTTGCGAAGCGTCATGATAACCCAGTTAGTATCACTCTGAAGGCATTGTCCTGTTCATTACTGACAGCCGACGGCATTTAGACAACACCAGGGGTTATCTCACTAGAACGCAGCATTGACGAAAGGGCTATCTCAGCACATCGCAGTATTGACGAAGATGTGCCCTGTCTTTACAATGCGCGCCTGCAAGTGTTCCCCGATAGCTCAGTTGGTAGAGCAAATGACTGTTAATCATTGGGTCCCTGGTTCGAGCCCAGGTCGGGGAGCCATATCGAAGAAACCGCCGTTCTGGCGGTCTCTTTCACCCGCAATTCCTACTTACCCCTCACCACAATAGGGTTATGGCCTTCATAAAGCACATTTCCCGAGAATCTGTCACCAGTATTAGGGTAAAATAATGTCTTTCTGAAGGAGCGAGAGTATGACAACTAGAAGAAAATTTTTAGCAGCAACGGGAGGCCTCGCGCTAATACCCCTGATCAGCAGGCCAGTGATGGCCGCCGAAAAAGTGCCATTAGATGACCCGGCAGCCAAAGCGTTGAAATATGTGGAAGACGCTTCACTGGCAAGCGGGAAAGTTGACAAGATGGGGGTCGCAGGCGCAGACCAGTTGTGCTCGAATTGTCGATTCTACACTGCACCAAACGATGGGTGGGGTCCGTGTCTTCTTTTTCAGAGCAGGTTGGTTGCCGGCAATGGTTGGTGTACCGGCTGGGTGCCATCCTAATTAGGGAAATCGGCATTAGATAACCGGCACCTGGAAGGTGCCGGCATTCCTTGTTTTCAATCTGAATTTAGCAGTGTTCCACGAGTTGTAAACGATCAATTGTCGCTGTTACAATCTATCTAACGTGTCAGTTATATGAAGTATCATTCTGTTGTTAACTTGACGATTTACGGAATGAGTTAGTTGTATGACACTCCATTTCGTTGATTCGAGCAGATTGGAGATATATATGAAGACGCTACGGCATTATTTTATTAGTGATGATCTTGATGACCTGGATCTGCTGGAAGACCAGTTAGAGCATGCCGGGATAGATAGCCCCAGAATTCACGTCCTAAGCAACGACTCAGTCGGTGTCGCTAACCACATACATCTACATGCCGTTCAATCGATTTTTACCCGTGATGTCGTACATTGCACCTGCGTGGGTGCGGTAGTCGGTTTACTCGGTGTCTGCCTGGTGTTGGGGGTGACTTACGGCCTGGACCTACCCGACGCTACCATTGGTTGGACGCCCTATATTTTCCTGTCCATCGTTGTGATGGGTTTTTGCACCTGGGAAGGCGGCTTCGTTGGTATGCAGAAAACAAACTATCATTTCAAACGATTTGAATCAGCTCTGGATGATGGCAAACATGTTTTCCTCGTTGACCTCGACCCGAATCAGGAAAGCAGCCTGTCTAGAGTTCTCAAAGATCATCCCAAACTTCTTGAAGCAGCAACGGAAGTCGGTAGTCCTCACTGGTTATTGGCATCGCTAGGTTGGTTGGCCGCTTTTATTGATCGAAACCTGTTCAGTAGTGCTCAGCAGAAAACGAGATTGAGCTAAATCGAATAAGCCAGGTAAACATGGTCAATGAGAAGGCCGATAAAAAGCATCATCAGGTAAAAAATTGAATACCTGAACGTCTTCATGGCGGCCCCATCGTGTCCCAGAAGAAGGCGCATTGACCAAACAATAAACACGAAGCCGAGTGCAAGCGCGCTCAGCAGATAGATAATCCCGCTCATACCAATCATATACGGAATGACCGTCACACCGGCCAATAGCAAGGTGTAACCCAGGATGTAATATTTGGTAATGCGTTCCCCGTGCGTAACCGGCAACATGGGAATATTCACCTTTGAATATTCTTCTTTACGGTCCAGCGCAAGGGCCCAAAAATGAGGGGGTGTCCATGTGAAGATAATCATGACGAGTAATACACCGCCAGCATCAATCTGATTAGTGACGGCAGTCCAACCAAACAATGGCGGTGCTGCGCCGAACAACCCACCAATAACAATATTCTGCGGCGTTGCGCGTTTTAGGTAAGCTGAGTAGATGATCCCGTAACCAATCCAGGATCCCAGGTTCAGCCACGCAGTCAGCGGATTGACCAATAATGCAAGAATCGACATGCCAGCGATTCCAGTGACTGCGGAAAATAAGATCCCCGATTTGACACTCACCCGACCCTGAGCAATCGGCCGCTGTGCGGTTCTTGCCATGTTGATATCGATTTGTGCATCGATAATGTGATTGACGCTGGCAGCTGAACCCGCGACCAGTGCTATCCCGAGATTAGTGAAAAGTAATAAGTCGAAGGCGACAAGCGAGTCAGTGGCGAGAAACATTCCAACCGTTGCACAAAGGAGCATCAGCAGAACTACACGTGGCTTACAAAGCTCCAGGTAGTCCCGCCAGGAACTAGCGGACAAGTCATTAGCACTGCTCGCTTGCAGATCCTGGTTGGGCATCGAAGGTTATTGCGAGAAGAACAATAGACGGGTGAAAAAAGTGTACTCTGCCTCAATTGCCATCAGAGCAATCAACACCAACAGGCATAGCGGTGGGCAAAGTATCGCGTAGGCCAGAGCAAGCCGCTCCCAGGCCATATGCATAAAGATCGCAACGATGAATCCCGCTTTTAAAAACATGAAGAGAAGAATCAGTCCCCATCTGAGGTAGCTCTCAAACCCCAGAATATCAACCATATACGATAGAGTACTCAGCACAAACAATAGAATCCAGATCTTCAAGTAGATGCTTATTGGGTGCTGTTGACCTTCTGCTGTTGCTTCCATGGACGTCACCAAAGATAAAAGAACGCGAAAATAAAGACCCAGACCAGGTCAACGAAATGCCAATACAGCCCAGCTATCTCGACTGCTTCGTAATTGTTTGACTCGTCATAGTCTCCCCGATAAACCTTGCGGGCGATAATACTGAGATAAATCACCCCACCAGTGACATGCAGACCGTGAAAACCGGTGATCATGAAAAAGCAGGCCCCAAATTGGGCTGCGCCCATGGGATTCCCCCAGGGACGGACACCTTCTTCAATCAATTTTGTCCACTCGAACGCCTGCATTCCAACGAAACTTACGCCAAATGCCGCTGTTGCAAGCGTCAATATCGCAGTTTTAACCCGATCTTTGCGATAGCCGAAGTTGACTGCCATCGCCATCGTGCCGCTGCTGGTAATCAGAATAAAAGTCATGATGGCAATTAGAATCAATGGCAAGTGATTGCCAAAGATCGTCAGCGCGAATACTTCGCTCGGGTTGGGCCAAGGTACCGTTGTCGACATCCTGACATTCATATAGGACGTCAGAAAGCAGCTGAAAATAAATGTGTCACTGAGCAGGAAAATCCACATCATGGCTTTTCCCCAGGGAACGTGGAAAGCTTCTTTATCTGCCGACCAATCATCGACGATACCAGGCATGCCCTCAGCTAATACCGCCCCTGTAGTACTCCCAATATCACTCATGTCGAAATCCCTTGTTTTAGAGAAGAGCTATGTGGACAACAGCATCCCAAATAATACAATCCATACACCCAGCAGATAGTGCCAATAGGTCCTGCAGAGTTCCACGCTCAATCGAACTTCCTCGA
>Ga0208971_1001201_pt1 | contig 15895 bp, 11 predicted proteins | sample AOAMet1_18_M0_10_2_FD_188229 | JGI IMG/M metagenome (GOLD analysis project Ga0208971, IMG submission 188229) | Ammonia-oxidizing marine microbial communities from Monterey Bay, California, USA - CAN11_18_M0_10 (SPAdes) | ecosystem: Environmental > Aquatic > Marine > Intertidal zone | place... | reverse complement strand
GAGGTGATTCTGGTGGCCAATCAAGCCCTATCCACACCCCGAATCCCCACTGTCCGCAGCATTCAGGTCAGTCAGGGCTTTGATGTGGCAGATGACCATATAGTTGAGCTAGTAGAGGCAGATGACCTAGTAATTACCGCAGATATTCCGCTGGCCGCCGAAGTAATTGATAAGGGTGGCAAGGCACTTAACCCGAGAGGTGAGCTCTATTCCAAGGCGAATATTAAAGCGCGGTTAAATATGCGGGATTTTATGGACAGTATGCGCAACAGCGGTGTGCAGGTGGGTGGCGGGCCCCCTCCCCTGTCTCAGCGAGATCGAATGGAGTTTGCCAATGCGCTAGATAAGTATTTGGCACAGTTTGGTTAAAAAGCCCAAAGCGGGGCTTGATTCATTTCAAATCCCATTGCCTGACAAAACCAATGAGCGTCTCCATAGTTGTTTCTGGGCATACGAACTTTCGTCTTAACTGGGTCGGACCTGCACAAGTAATTGGAAAATAGGCAAAAGCATCTTGTAAATGCACTTTTAGCGCCTTCGTGGCCGACTATCTTCCATCAAATCATCTAATTTAGATTGCGCCTTATCAAAGTCCTCTAAATCTATAACCTCAATCATCTCGCATTCATCGCGAATCATCTCCGCAATATGGCCTGGGTAGTGCCTGCAGTCTTCAGGTCTGCTTAGGTAGATAGCGCAAGTATATTTCTCTTTGCCCTGCCCAGGCTCAACCTCAAGAAAAGGGCAGCGAGTCAACTGCACGCCGGTATCCGGATCAAACCAGATATCATTGCCTTTTACATATTGGTAAATATGCGGCTCAAACAGCTCCCACATATCGATTTCGGCCGCTGTTGCAGACAGCGCGCCGTCACCGTATTTAAGACAACACTTGCCACATTGGTTACAGTCTTTCATATGCTGAATGGGTTCACTGTCGGTGGTAGGGAGAAAGTGTATCACCGACAGTCCACCCAGGTGGTGGGTTTAGCCTATGTAAGGGGGCGGATCTATGTATGGCCTATCGCCGAAGAAATATAACAGTTTAATTATGAGACCTCTCGCCCTCATAATAATTATTATCGAGACGCTCTGGTAATATGTTATCGGGGGTATTTTTATATTCTTTAACTAACTGATTTACATATAAAAAATGACCAGGACTTAAGTGCATTACTCTTTTATCGGGGCACTTTTTGTGGGGTGTCGTTGATTTCTAGAAATAAACCGGCATACTGTTTTATATACAGTTCCGTGAAAAGGGAGTTTCGCAATGTCGTCATCACCATTCCTTGGGTCTATCCGCGAATATATGCTAATTCGGCATTATAGTATTCGTACAATAAAGTCATATTTATATTGGACAAAGTACTTTATTCCATTCCACGATAAGAGCCATCCCGAATCTCTTTCGAAGAAAAATGTTGAGCGGTTCTTAACCCATCTAGTTGTGGAACGGAATGTTTCCCAATCGACTCAATCTGTTGCTTTAAACGCATTAGTCTTTCTTTATCAAAAGTTTTTAGGTCAGCCGCCTATAAATCTCGGTGATTTTAGAAAGGCGTCGCGTCAGCGGAAGCTACCTGTCGTTTTGACGAAGGATGAAGTATCGCTTATCTTTAGGCAACTCAAAGGCGTACATTAGTGGTCAGGTTATTCCCCTGTATTTATTAGGTTCAGACTAGAATTTAATGGCTGAAAAGGCACAGGAACATCGGCTTGATTCTTTGCCTGGCAAGCTACCGCAGAAAGTCTGACTTTCCATTTGGCCCAGCAACTTATAGCTAACCATTGGTTTGGGCTATAAGAATTACTAACTCACCAAGTAAGACAGTTTAAGAGGAGAAATCCCCACCTCTGATGTGAATATTGGCAGATGATTGGATTGGGAGCTGAGCAGAGAAAGATCTATTTGATTATTAAAAACAGGGGATTACCGCCCCAAGAGCACATTAATTGTTTGAGTTAAAAAGTTTAAGCCACGAAATAGCTAAATATCCAACAACCGCCCAATCTGGGCCGCCGTGAATGGCCAGCCCTTTTCGCTGCCATCCGGCAGGGCCACCACTGGAATACGAGTACCGTAGCGTTGCTTTAGGTCTTCACTCTCTTGGATATTCACTTCCACCAGCTCCCAGCCCTGCTGTGATATTAGCGGATAGAGAATGGTTTTGGCCTGCTCGCAGAGATGACAGCTGGGGCCCGTATACAATGTCAGCTGCTTAACCAAAACTGCTGCGCCTGGTGATTTTCCAGACATTGTGAATACGCGGGTTGCGCTCAAAATCCATATCCAATGTTTGGGGCGTGATATTTTGGCAATCAAACTGGCGCTCAGTGAGCTCGTCCATTTTAAATTTGCGGAAGTTATTGGAGAAAATCAGTACGCCATTGGGGGCCAGTTTGGCCATGGCATTGCGGATCATATCGCCATGATCTCGCTGTATATCGAGCACTGAATCCATTTTCTTGGAGTTGGAGAAGGTGGGTGGATCAAGGAAGATCACATCGTAGAGCTCCCCCTCTTCTTCCAACCACTTGAGGCAGTCGGCGCGCAGCAGTTGATGCTTACTGGCACTCAAGTTGTTTAATTCAAAGTTGCGGCCAGCCCAATCCAGGTAGGTGTTGGACATATCAATGCTCAGTGAGCTTTTGGCGCCCGCCAGAGCGGCCTGCACTGAGGCAGCGGCGGTATAACAAAATAGGTTGAGAAAGCTCTTGCCCTTCACCAGATCGCCAATCATGGCACGCACTGGGCGATGATCGAGAAATAGGCCGGTATCCAAATAGTCAGAGAGATTAACCTCAAACCGCCCGCGGCCCTCGGTGACCTCAACAATATCGCTGGCGCCTTCATTGCTGCGCTGATACTGGCTATCACCCTTTTGGCGGCGGCGCTCTTTGTAATGGGTTTTGCCGCGATAATTGGCGGAGAATTCTTTAACTGCCTGCTTCACCTCGGCAAAGCGCTCGCGAGCCACCTTCTCGGAGATGGTCCCCGGCGGGGCATATTCCTGCACATAGACAGACTGATCGTAGATATCCACGGCCACGGCATATTCGGGGATATCGGCATCGTAGAGTCGGTAGCAGCTAATATTGGATTTTTTGCGCCAGCCATCCAAGCGGCGCTGATTTTTCTTTAGTCGATTGAGCACCATGCGCGCACCTTCGGTCAGCTCTTGGGCCGGTGCAGGTGTGCTTAACCGCTCGGCAATGCGAGCGGACTTGGAGGTCATATCGGTAAATACCAGCAACTTACAGGGAATGGTGCCGTTAAATAAACTGTACTGTTTGGTGGGGCTTAGGTCAGTTTCTCGACCCAGGTCCACATTGCCGGTAAAGATAGCGGCCTTCCAGCCAGTAAAGTTCTTTTGCAGCACTGTGCCCAGTTTTTGGTACAGGGGAATCAACTCGTCAATCTCACCCAGGCGTTCACCATAGGGGGGGTTGGTCAGCAATAGACCATGTTCTGCTGTGGGTTTGCCAAACTGGTCGATTGGCTTGTGGGCCAGACGAATATGCTCATCCAATCCGGCGTTTTCAATATTTTGCTTAGTAAATTCCAGCACCCGTGGGTTGGCATCGTAACCGCGAATATCCAGCTCGAGCTTTTCCAGCCCGGCGGCCTTGCGCTCCTGAGCTTCGACTACCAACGAATCCCAAAGCGCCTGGTCGTGCTGCAGCCAGTAATGGAAACCATAGTGCCCCCGCAGAATGCCCGGGGCTATATCTGCGGCCATCATGGCGCCTTCTATAATCAATGTGCCGCTGCCGCACATGGGGTCTAGCAGGGCTCCACCCTGAGATGCAATCTCTGGCCAGCCAGCGCGCAACAATAGTGCTACTGCGAGATTTTCTTTTATAGGGGCGCTGCCCTGCCCACTTCGATAACCTCTGCGGTGCAAACTTTCACCGGAGATATCCAGGGATACAGTTACCCGACCTTTATGCTGGCGCACCTGAATACGAATATCCGGGTTTTTGGTATCCACATCCGGGCGCTCGCCCTCAATGCGACGAATACGGTCTACCACCGCATCCTTGACCCGCTGGGAGCCATACATGGTGTTGTCGATATGACGGGAGGTGCCTATAAAGTCTATAGCTATGCTCTGGGCGGCCGTAAAGTGGCTCTCCCAGGCAATATCGTTACATTGTTGATATAGATCATCTGCACTGTTGAGCATAAAACTGTGCAGCGGCAGTAAAATGCGGTTGGCCAGCCTTGACCAGAGACAGGCGCGATAGGCCAGCTCCAACGAGCCCTCGAAGTGCACGGCGGCCACGGTTTCCTTGACCCCAGAGGCACCCAGCTGTTGCAACTCGTTTGCTAGCAGAAGCTCCAGTCCCTTGGGACAGGTAGCCAACCATGACTGATGATCCATTCCGACACTCACAAATATGACCCTTTCATTACTTCTAGGAATAACGCGCAGTTTATATAGACAAACAAAATCTTCGACAGAATCGGGAGAATTTGGTCAACTGGTATCAGCGCAAAAAGGCGCTCATTCTATCGCTCTTTAAACAATTTTGTTTGATAAAAACTGCTCTCAGCAGATTTCATAAGCTGAACAGCAGTTTCCTAAATAAACCCTTAGGAGATGATGTGAAAAAACATAAAAGAGATCAGGACCACCGGTCGTATGTGAAAGGCTATCAGGCCGCGATTCAAGAACGTTCATTGGCAACATGCCCCTATCAAGAACAATCGATTATGGCGTATCACTGGTCAAGAGGTTGGCGCGAGGGACGCGAGGATTACTGGAATGGATTTAATCAGGCTTCTTTCCAGCAAAAAGCCGCTAGTTTATAAATAGGCTCTCTTAGTAAATACGCGATTTAAGCTGAGTTAAATTCATCATAAACTGCTAAATAGCACTAAACAGCACTAAATAGCACTAACAAGAATTAACAGCGAATCAAACTTAAGCGGAAATCTGTTCCGCTTCCGGCTCACAGACAAAAGAACTTGATGAGCCACCAAAAAGGCCGCAACTCATGTGAAGTTGCGGCCTTTTTTTTAGGATCGCCCTGCCTCCAAGGATGCCTGCACCAGATCCAGCAGCTCTCTGAGAGCCACAGAAATCATGGCAAAATCCGGTGCTGCGCTGCGGCGCAAATCCTTGACCATCGACTGCCAGCGATCAATTAGCGGCTGCTGCTGAACCTGCCAATCTTCAAATACCGACTGCATATTCTCAGCATTCGAGGCCAGCAGACAGCTGGTTAAACGGCGGCGCTGACTCTCCAGATCATCCACATAGGACTCTCGGGCCAGGTCTTGCCAGCGATTTTCCGGCTGCAGGCCCACAATCTGAGCCATAAACCAATCCAGAGATAGATACTCGCCCAGAGTAAAGTACAGCTGAGCTGTCTGCTCTACGGCTCTGTCCTGCTTGAGCGCTGTATCCACAATACCCAGACTTAAAAAGATGCTATCAGAGGCCGCCAATCTGGCCGCCATCTGAGGCTCTACAGACCTGTTGATCAGCGAGTCTTTTTCTATGCCCCAAAGCCCCACCCACTCTTGCTGCTCTCGCTTGGGCATATGTTCAATCACCGCCAACATAGGCTCGGCAAACTGCTGAATAATCAGGTCGCAGTCCAGGTTAAGCCTGCGGTTGCGCAGAAACCATCTGGTGGTTCGACGCACCAGGCGAATCAGCCTGTGCAATAGATCCAGCTGCACATCCGCAGCCAGATTGTTGTCGGTTTCAATACTCTGCCAAAGCTTATCAATACCCAAAATATTGATCACAATGGTATAGGCGCGAATCACCTCGCCACTGGAAGCGCCGGTGGATTCCATCTGCCTAAAGAAGAAGCTAAAGCCCATGCGATCCACCAGATCATTAGCTAGCTGGGTCGCGGCAATCTCGTGGCTCAGCTGGTGCTGCGCAACCGCTTGCGGATAGCGATCAATCAGCTGCTGAGGAAATGCCCGATTTACCGATCTGGCCAGCCAGGGTTCAGACAACAGGTCGGCTTCCAGCAGAGCTTCTTTTAACATTACCTTGGAGTAACAGACCAGCACAGATAACTCGGGCCTGGTCCACACCGGCAGATTGCGGTTAATACGCTCGCTGAGCTGGTCATCTGTGGGCAAAAATTCCAGTTCCCGGTCCAGGCGGCCAGTCTCTTCGAGCCAGGCCATAAACCTCTGGTATTCCGCGTACTGCTCACCACTGCGGTGCATTGCCAAGCTGATAGCCTGGGTCTGACGCCTATTATTATGTAATACCAGATCGGCCACAGTGTCGGTCATAGAGGCTAAAAATTGATTGCGCTCATCCATAGCCAGACGGCCAGCCATAACCTCTTTATTGAGCAGTATCTTGATATTAACTTCATGGTCAGAGCAGTCGACGCCGCCAGCATTATCTATAAAGTCGGTGTTACAGAGGCCGCCATTAAGGCAGAATTCAACCCGCGCCCGCTGGGTCATGCCCAGATTGCCACCTTCACCAAACACCTTACAGCTCAGCTCACTACCATTAATGCGCAGGCTGTCATTGGCCCTGTCACCCACCTGCAGATGGCTCTCTGCAGAGGCTTTCACATAGGTACCAATACCGCCGTTCCATATAAGATCAACCTCAGATTTAAGCAGTGCGGTGATCAGCTGGGTAGGCGTCAGCTCATTCTCATCTATATTAAATCGCGCCTTAATTTGCGGTGTCAGCTTCAGCGACTTAGCTGACCGGGAATATACGGCGGCGCCCTCAGATAGCAGAGATTTATCAAAGTCATCCCAGGTGCTTCTGGGTGTTTCGAACAAACGCTTGCGCTCTTTAAAGGTCGCCGCAGCAACCGGATTTGGGTCTACAAAAATATGCAGATGATTAAAGGCCGCCACCAGCTGAATATGTTGGGATAACAGCATGCCATTGCCAAAGACATCACCACCCATATCACCTATGCCAACTACGCTGAAGTCCTGCTGTTGAATATCCATACCAATTTCACGGAAATGGCGCTGTACCGCAACCCAGGCTCCCCGGGCTGTAATACCCATACCTTTGTGGTCATAACCATTGCCTCCACCTGAGGCAAAGGCATCTCCGAGCCAGAATTGATTGGCCTCGGAAATTTCATTGGCTATATCAGAGAAGGTAGCTGTGCCCTTATCTGCAGCCACTACCAGATAGGGGTCATCCCCATCCCGGCGCACCACGTCCTGCGGCGGTATCACCTGGCCCTCAATGAGGTTATCAGTAATATCGAGCAGAGCCTGTATATACAGCATATAACTAGCTATGCCCTCTTGCAGCCAGGCCTCTCTGCCCTCTGCCATAGAGGCCTGCTTGGCCACAAAGCCCCCTTTGGCGCCTGTGGGTACTATCACAGCATTTTTAACCTGCTGAGCCTTCACTAGGCCGAGCACCTCGGTGCGGTAATCCTCGAGCCGATCTGACCAGCGCAGGCCACCGCGGGCCACTTTGCCACCACGCAGATGCACACCCTCTACCCGGGGCGAATAGACAAAGACTTCAAAGGCAGGCTTGGGTTTAGGGGCCAGAGACAGTTTTGCAGACTCCAGCTTGACCGAGATATAGGATTTGTGGGTGCCATCGGCAAAGGTTTGGAAAAAATTGGTGCGCAGAGTTGCCTGAATCACCTCAAGATAGCCACGAATCACATTGTCTTCGCTGATATTGTCGACCGCATCCAGGGCTTCAACTATCTTATTAACCAGACCGGCCGAGCGGTCACTGCGGCTATTACCCGCATAACGGGGATCAAAATAACTTTTAAACAGTGCCACCAGATTGCGGGTGATATCCAGATAGCGAGACAATGTATCTGCAATAAAGTCCTGGCTGTAGGAAATGCCCAACTGTTTAAGGTAGCGAGCGTAGAGGCGCAACATAGCCACCGCGCGCCAGTCGAGACGCGCGCCTATAACCAGTCGGTTAAAGCTGTCATTCTCTGCATCGCCCTTCCATACGGTACTGAGCGCCTCTTTAAAACTGCCCTGCACCGCCGAGACATCCACATTCACGTCCAGGGAGAACGATAGATTAAATTCTTGCATCCACAGCTGATGCTCATTGTCTGGCTGTATCAGATAGGGATGCTCCATAACCACTCGGAACCCCAGATTCTCCAACATGGGAATCATATCTGAGAGTTCCAGAGGCGCATGGCGATGGAATAGCGCCAGCTGCAAGTCATTGTTCTCTGCCTGGTGCTGATGCTTTAGATCTATGGCCAGCTCAGTGGCATCCTCCAAGCCATCGAACAATGCTATATGAGCCAGCGCCTCATCCGGAGCATAGAGCTCTCTATAGGCCGAGGGAAAGGCGCTTCTAAAGCGCCGACCCAGAGCCAGGCCATCGGCCTCACCCAGAGTCTCCAGCGCACGATCAGCAAAGGTATCGGACCAACCCCTGGTCACCTGCTTTACCAGTTCCTCAAGCTGCCTACCCTGTACCCCAAGTTTTTTCTTGTTGCTGATCTGATAAACCAGGTAAATTCGCACCAACACAGATTCTGGCAAGAACTGGGTGCTGTATTCATTTTCTGTTGAATCCAGCTGCTCACCTATAACCTGCTGAATTTTCTGCCGGGCGCTGGTACTGAAATGTTCTCTGGGAATATAGACAATACAGCTGACAAACTTGTCGAAGGGGTCCGGGTGAACAAACACTCGCGTGGCTCGCCGCTCATAGATCTGCCAGATACCTATAATAGTTTCAGCCAGGGCCTCGCGGCCAACATGAAACAGCTCGTCCCGCGGATGGAAATCCAGAATTGCCATCAACGCCTTGCCATCGTGGCTATTGGGACTAAAACCAGAGTGCTCCAACACCCAGTTAACTTTTTTGCGCAACAGTGGGATACGCCGCGGACTGTAGGAATAGAACTGCGAGGTATACAGCCCAAGAAAGCGCACCTCACCAATGGGTTGCCCAGACTTATTGTAGCGTTTGACTACTATATAGTCTGAGTACACATCCCTGTGCACCCGCGAGCGCTCAGAGGATTTGGTCACAGCCAGAAGATCATCGCTCTGATAGAGCCCACTGACCCCAGGGCTCAACTCATCGATTAACTCCCGCCGAGCTTCGCGCCCGTATTTTTTAAACAGGCCGCAGCGGCTTTCTGGTACTTCGCACAGATACTGTTTGCCGCCCTCGGGCACCAGGTTATATTCGACACAGCCGGTAAAGGTAAAGTAACCATTGTAAATCCAGCGTAAAAACTCCAGAGACTCCTCCAGATCTTCAACCTCTGGAGCATTTTCTTGAAGTTCAACAATCAGGCCATCAACACGCTGGCGCATGGGGTCGAAAGCGTCGACCACTTCCTCCACATCGTCCAGAACGGCCATCAATTCGAGCTGCAGATCAGCCAACTCTGACTCGGCGTGAAGATCCACCTCGACAAGAATAAGCGCTTCGCGCTGAGCGCCCTCTAAATAATCCTTGTGGGTGCTTTCAAGCAACCCCTGATCATTGCGCAGGGCCCACACAGGGTTACTCTGCAATGTATAGATATTAAGCCCGCGGCGGTTGAGTACAATGCGCAGGGAGTCCACCAAAAACGGCATATCCCGCTGATTGATGTAGATACTGGTGTAGCGGCTGGACCAACCATCAGACTCAGGTCTAGGATTAAATACCCGCAGTGCTGCATGGCAGCCATTAACCGGCTCGGCCGCCAGCGCACTAAAACTGAGCAACCCCCAGAGACTGTGAAAAATATCCTCTGCAGGGCGATCTAAATAGTCGGCATCTGGATAAAAGTGCATGGCGCTGACAACAAACTGCTCAAATTGTCTAGCCTGGGATTTATTGAGATTCTTTTTGGCAATACTGGTCAGCGACTTTAGCAAATCAGTGCGCTGGCCTTTAGTTTTTGCATCCATGAGCGGGCTTTGAAACCTTTTTGTGTTTTATAAGTCTGTAATCTGGTGTTATTCAATGTCCTATATGCAGAGTAACAAATAGCAGTTGAATTTAGATACAAAAATTTAAACCATTTGCCAACAAATAATGACATTAGTTCTGTCTAAATATAGACCAAAATCCTGCCATTACAGGCCATATAAAACTGCATTTGAGACTTGCCCTCTTTGCAACTAAACTCTGCATCCGCTTTAACAACCGAACCAATTATTAGGGGTTACTTTTGCACCAGAATATAAATCAACTCAAGGACTGGCTGGCCAGCAAAATTGTCGGCCAGGAACATCTGATAGAGCGATTGATGATCGCCTTGCTCGCCGATGGTCATCTTCTTGTAGAGGGCGCCCCTGGGTTGGCCAAGACCAAAGCTATCAAGACATTGTCCGAGGGTATGGATGCCGACTTTCACCGGGTTCAATTCACGCCTGATTTGCTGCCGGCGGATATCACAGGCAGTGATATCTATCGCCCCCAGGAAGGTACCTTTGAATTTCAGGCTGGGCCTCTATTTCACAACCTGGTACTGGCTGATGAAATTAACCGTGCGCCAGCCAAGGTGCAGTCTGCCCTGCTGGAAGCTATGGCTGAACGTCAGATATCCGTGGGCAAAAACACCTATCCACTGCCCGAGCTATTTCTGGTTATGGCAACCCAGAACCCCATAGAGCAAGAGGGTACCTACCCCCTGCCCGAGGCACAGATGGACCGCTTTCTGATGCATATTATGGTCGACTACCCGGCACCGGAAACCGAGCGTATGATCCTCAACCTATCCCGTCAGGAAGCACTGAAGGCTGAGCAGACCGGCGTCGAAGCTCTGACCCAGGAGACCCTATTTGAAGCTCGCAAGCAGGTGCTAGCCGTGCATATGGCCGAGCCTGTTGAGGAGTATCTGGTGCAACTTATTCTGGCCACCAGAAATACCAGTGCCTACGGCGGCGATCTGGCCCTGTGGCTAGACTTTGGCGCCAGCCCCAGGGCCACTATTGCCCTGGACCGCTGCAGCCGCGCACTGGCCTGGATGGAGGGGCGAGACTTTGTTACCCCAGACGATATTCGCGCTGTTGCTCAGGATGTATTGCGCCATCGTCTGATTCTTAGCTTCGAAGCTGAAGCTGCTGGCATCACCGCCAACCAGGTGATAGACAAACTGCTGGCCACGGTGCCCTCAGCCTAGCGGCCTGTCACTGATGAATCAGTCAGATAACAGCCAGCCAGGCAGCCAATCAGAGGGCGATCACCCAGCGATTGCCAATCTTAGCCATATGGTCAAGCTGCGCCATGGCGCTCGTGAACTGACTGGATTTCCCAGAATACAGGCGCGACAGATGCTTGCGGGCGGGCATAAATCTAAGTTTCGCGGTCGCGGTATGGATTTTGATTCGGTGCGCATCTATCAGCCCGGAGATGATGTGCGCAGCATTGACTGGCGAGTAACGGCCCGCACCCAGACTCCCCATACCAAAATTTTTACGGAAGAGCGCGAGCGCCCCATTTTGGTCATTAGTGATCTGCGCAGCTCTATGTTCTTTGGCAGCCAGCGACTCAAATCTGTGGTTGCCTGTGAAATCTCTGCCGCCCTGGCCTGGGCCGGTCTGGCAGCCAATGACCGGGCTGGCGGCCTGGTCTTTGGTGCTCAGCAACAGACTGATATTAAGGCTCGCCGCAGTCATCATGCGGTGCTGCAATATATTCACAGCCTGCAGGAGTTCAGCGGTAAGTTACTCAACCCAGAGCCAGATCGCTTTAGCCTTGCCCAGCTACTGGAAGAATCGCGACGTTTTATACTGCCTGGCAGCACCGTCTTTATTGTCAGCGACTTCCATGATCTGGATAACAGTTGCGAGCGCCATCTGTTCGAACTGGCGCGCCATGCCAACCTTAATTTCTGTCATGTTTTCGATAGCATAGAAACTGAGCTGCCACCGCCCTCAGTGTATGCAGTTACAGACGGCCAGCAACAGACCCTGCTGGACACTGGTAGCCAAAAACTGCGCCAGCGCTATGCGGATGCCTTTATGCAGCGCGGCCAGACCCTGCGCAAATTGAGCGAACAGCTTTCTGCTGGGCTGCTGCCCTTTGATACCGCCGACAATATAATGTCGGTGCTGGCCCGCGCCTATGGCAAACGTCGCAGCTCGTCTCGATCCAGCAGGTCAGCGCAACCATGAGTATCGCACCATGAACCCTAGCGACCCTCTGGCCGAGCTGCGGGATATTCATCTGCCCAGTAGCGTATCAGCCTGGCCACTGGCCCCGGGCTGGTGGATACTTATTGCTATCGCCTGCGCTGGGCTGAGCGCACTGTTTATTGTTTGCCTTCGCCGCCACCGAGCCCGCCTCTATCGTCGGCAGGCCCTGATACAGTTGCATCAGATTGAGCAGAGTTCTAACAACCAGGTTGTGGCTCTGATAGAGCTGCTCAAGAAAACCGCCAATAGCGCTTACCCGGGCCAACATTACAGCAGCCTGAGCATCAATGAATTTTTTATATTCCTCGCACAGAGCTGTCCGGCGGCACTGTTCCCCAAGCCGCCAGACAACCTCAATAGCCTGCTCTATGCAAAAGAGACCGAACTGGACCCTCAGCTCGCAGAACAGCTGATTAAAAATACAAGGGTCTGGATTCGCCAACACCTGCCCAGCCATAAACTGGATTATCAGTTCCTATGTTTAATTTAGTCTGGCCCTGGGTGCTGGCACTGGCCCCGATACCATTTATCTATCGCTGGTGGCGCAAACCAGCAGCCACTAATACCAGGGCACTGCGCGCACCATTGCTGGCCAGTGCGGCAGAGGGTATCAACAGCGCAGATGGCAGCCAGCAATGGCTGAGGCGATTACTTTTACTGCTGCTCAGCCTCTGTTGGCTAGCCAGTCTTTTGGCGCTGTCCCGACCCCTCTGGGTGGGCGAACCTGTGGCTCTGCCCACCGATGGTCGTGACATTTTATTAGCCGTAGATATTTCCGGCAGTATGGCGCGCGATGATATGGAGCTGCGAGGGCGACAGGTCAACCGATTAGTGGCGGTAAAATCTGTGGTCGGTGACTTTGTAGTGGAGCGCAAAGGTGACCGACTGGGGCTAATACTCTTTGGCGAAAAAGCCTATCTGCAGACACCACTCACCTTCGATCGCCTAACTATGCAAACTCTGTTAAACGAGGCGCAAATTGGCTTTGCGGGTAACAATGGCACAGCTATTGGCGACGCCATAGGGCTGGCAGTTAAGCGCCTTCAGGAACGCCCAGAAAATCATCGCGTGGTTATCCTGCTGACTGACGGTGCCAACAATGCCGGTGAACTGGATCCATTAAAAGCTGCAGATTTAGCCCGCCGCGCCAAGGTTAAAATCTACACCATAGGCATAGGTGCCGAGGTTCAGGAAACCTGGGGGCTGTTTGGCAAGCGAGTCACCAACCCCAGCGCCGATCTGGATGAAACTGCCCTCAGCAATATTGCAGAAGCCACTGGCGGCCAGTTTTTTCGCGCCAGAAATCCTCAGGAGCTGCAGGCAATTTATGCAGAACTTAACCGACTGGAACCCATAGAGCAGGATGCCGAAACCCTGCGCCCTATAGCTGCTCTATTTCACTGGCCTCTGGGCTTGGCCTTTGTGCTTAGCCTGTTGATCGCACTGCTGCGTTTTGTTGCAGGTAACCCCAGAGGTGAGCATGTCTGACTGGCTACCTGCCCTGAGCGATTTCCATTTTATGCGGCCCTGGTGGTTTTTGGGTCTGGTCCCAGCTCTGCTGGCCCTAGGTCTATACCAGTGGCGCAGGCGCAGTGCCGGCAATTGGGAGAAAATTATCAACCCAGCCCTGCTGCCTTTTTTAATGGAGGGCGGTGGCCTAAACAGTCGTAAATCTAACTGGTTATTAACTGGCCTGGGTTTGGCCTGGGCAATTTGCTGCATCAGCCTGGCTGGTCCAACCTGGCAACAGTTACCTCAGCCTGTGCTTAAACAGGACAGTGCTGCCATACTGGTATTTGATCTGTCCCCCTCCATGCTGGCCGAAGATATTTCCCCCAGCCGCCTGGTCCGAGCGCGCTTTAAATTAATCGATATTCTTAACAGTCGCCGCGAAGGTTTTACTGCACTAGTAGTCTATGGTGGAGAAGCTCATACAGTGTCGCCGCTGACTGAGGACAACAATACCATCATCAGTCTGGTGCCCATACTGCACCCAACGCTCTTGCCAGAGTACGGCAGCAATACCGAAGAGGCCGTAGCCATGGCCATAGAACTGGCTGCCAATGGTGGCTATGAACAGGCTGATATTATTTTAATTAGCGATGGGGTTTCCCCCGCGGCCTTTGGCAGCATCAAAACAATTATCGGGCAAGCGGGAAAATATCGCCTATCAATACTTGGGGTGGGTACTGCCGAGGGTGCGCCAATTCCCCTGGGTAGCAGCGGCTTTGTTAAAGACCGCAGCGGCAGTATTCTTATTCCCAAGCTGGACTCAGCTTCAATGCAGAGACTGGCCAATAGCAATGCTGGTATCTATCGCGATATCAGCGCCGATGACAGCGATATCAATGATTTGTTAAAAGTCACAGAACAGGGTTTTACCGATGCGACCAGAGAGGTAGATCGCTCCTTTGATCTTTGGGATGACCAGGGCTTTTGGCTGATTGTGCTGCTTTTACCTGCATTGATCCTTAGCTTTCGCAAAGGCTCAGTGGTAGTGATACTGATCGCTCCGCTACTCAGCCTGAGCGAACCGGTCACCGCCTCCATCTGGCAGGACCTTTGGCAGAATCCAGACCAGCAAGGCCTAGAAGCCTTAGATGCTGGTGATGCAGCTGCGGCCCAGAGTCTGTTTGAAGATAGTCAATGGCGTGGCAGCGCTGCCTATCGCGCCGAGGATTACGCGAGTGCCATTGGTGAATTTATTGGCCAAGATAGCCCAGACGCCCATTACAACCGCGGCAATGCCCTGGCCAAGTCCGGAGATCTGGAGGGCGCTATCGACGCCTACAATAGAGCACTTGAGTTGCAGCCAGAGATGGAAGATGCATTAGCCAATCGCGACCTTGTCGAGAAGCTACAACAGCAGCAAGAGCAAAATAAAGAGCAGGAGCAGGATCAAGACCAACAATCAGATCAGCAACAACAAAACCAGGATCAGAACCAAGAGTCCTCACAACAGCAGAACCAAGAATCTCAGCAGTCACAGAATAAAGAGCAAGGGGAAGAAGGCAGCGAGCAACAGCAGGAGGCCAAGACACAAAAAGAGCAGCAGGAAGAGGAAAAGCAGCAGGAAGAGGAAGAGCAACAGACAGAGCGACAGGAACAGCAGCAAAAAGAACAGGAGCAGGAGCAGGAGCAGGAGCAGAAAGCCCAGCCCGCAGACCCTGAACTCAGTGACCAAGAGAAGCAAAACCAACAGGAAATCGAGCAGATGTTGCGCCAGGTACCAGATGATCCCGGCGGTCTGCTGCGAGAAAAATTTCGCTACCAGTCGCGGCAGCGTGCACTGGAGCAACGACGTCCCAAACCACCCAACGAGCAAGAGCGCTGGTAAATGAATGTACAGTCTTTAAAACTATTAATTGCCTTCTGTCTGATCACAGCCTCAGTTTTCAGCTGGGCAGAACTGACAGCTAAAGTTGACCGCAATCTGTTAGATACCAATGAAACAGTGCAGCTGGTGGTTCGCTACAGTGGCCAGGCAATGACCTCAGAGCCCGACTTTGGGGTTCTGCAAAAAGACTTTGACATACTCAGCAACAATCGCCAGCAGCAATACTCCTGGATCAATGGTCAATCTCAATCCTACACTGACTGGAATATGGTGCTTATGCCGAAGCGCAGCGGCACTATTCTAATTCCCTCCATCAGCTACAAAAATGAAGTGAGCAACGCCTTAGAAATAACTGTGCGCCCGGTCAATAGAATTACCGCAGGAGCAGGCAAGCAACCGGTTTATACCGAGACCCTGGTTGACAGACAGGCGGTCTATATTCAACAGCA
>Ga0208971_1001198_pt1 | contig 15909 bp, 10 predicted proteins | sample AOAMet1_18_M0_10_2_FD_188229 | JGI IMG/M metagenome (GOLD analysis project Ga0208971, IMG submission 188229) | Ammonia-oxidizing marine microbial communities from Monterey Bay, California, USA - CAN11_18_M0_10 (SPAdes) | ecosystem: Environmental > Aquatic > Marine > Intertidal zone | place... | reverse complement strand
ACCCTGTTTGCGACAGTGTGATTCTCACTTTTCGGTTCAACGGGCCTACTTATGGTCAAAATTTTGACCAGTACCTCGTGGTTGAGCAGCTTCAGGACACACTGTCTTATGACACCTCTTATTATCAATTCAACGTGCCTGCCACGGACTTGAGCAACCTGGTCGACCCCGCCCATCAACCCGTACAACTGCACACCACGCGCCCTTTGTACGTCGGCAATGACACCTTGAGTCCGCAGGTTCGAATTCCCTTGATCACCTCTTGGGGTCAAAGCATCATTGAGGCAGACAGCAGTGTTTTCCTCAACAATGACAATTGGAAGGCATGGTTCAAGGGGCTTCAAGTCCGCTCTGAATCCGGCGCAGGTGGCATTGTGTGTCTTGAGCCCACCTCTGGGGTTTCCCTCATGCGGCTCTACTACCACAACACCACAGACACCACCTCTTATGACTTTGTCATCAACTCCAACTCAGCACGGGCTGGCCATTTCAAGCATGTATGGCCGACGGAGTTCGCGGCACTGAATGACAGCATGGCCACGTTCAACGCTCCCAGGGTGGCCCTGACTGGTGGTGCTTCTTCTTATTTGCGGGTGGACCTCTCTGGGCTGGAAGACCTCGATGCCCCTGAGGGCGCTGTCGTCAACAAAGCCGAATTGGTGCTGCCATTGAATTCAGCCCTTTCAAAACTTCCTCGTCCTAGCATTTTAACGGCCTTCCTCAAAAGAGAGGCGGGAGGCCTTGAATTGTCGCCTGAGGCCACATCACCTGGCGTAACCTATGGTGGTCAATTCGACCCGGAGCGCAATGCCTACGTGTTGAACATGCCGATTTATGCGCAAAGAAGACTGAACGGAGAAGAGACGAGGCCTTTTGTGTACCTCTATTCTGAACTGTCTTCCGTGGCCCTTGAGCAGGTTGTTTTTGACACCCCCATCTCCAGCGCAGAAGCGACTTTCGTGGTCACTTGGTCCGAGTGATGCTCAACGTTCTTCAAGTATCTTTATGACATGTGTGGCATTGTGGGATATCTCGGGGAAAAGAAGGCGTTTCCCATCATCATCAAGGGGTTGCAAAGACTGGAGTATCGTGGATATGACAGTGCCGGCGTAGCCATTCTAGACCCGGATGGTTCTTTGAAACATCACCGAAAAAAAGGCAAGGTGGAGGCGCTTCTCGAAGTCATTGATGGAGATGAGCCCCAAGGACACATTGGAATTGGACACACCCGCTGGGCCACACACGGCCCACCAAACGACGTGAACGCCCATCCGCACCTAAGTGGAGACGGTCAGCTTGCTCTGATCCACAACGGCATCATCGAGAACTACCACGCACTCAAAGAGACGTTGACAGAACGTGGGCACAGCTTTTACAGCGACACGGACACCGAAGTCTTGGTTCACCTCATCGAAGAGGTCCTCAAAAGCAGCGAAGAGCTGGATCTTTTCGAAGCCACCAGGATCGCTTTGAATGAAGTGGTGGGAGCTTACGCCATTGCCGTTATTGACGTTCATAGGCCCGAAGAACTCATTCTTGCACGAAAGTCAAGCCCCCTGGTCATCGGAATCGGTGAGGGCGAATACTTTGTAGCATCCGATGCTACGCCCATCGTGGAATACACGAAAAACGTGGTCTACCTAGAAGATGAAGAGGTGGCGAGGCTGTCTCTCACCTCGGGCATGAAAATCAGGACCATCCGAAACCACAAAGTGACCCCTGTGGTCACTGAGCTGGAAATGGCTTTGGAGTCCATCGAAAAGGGGGGGTATGAGCACTTCATGCTCAAGGAAATCCACGAACAGCCCAGGTCTATATCTGATTGTCTTCGTGGCCGCTTGAACCTGGGGCACAACGCCGTTCGCATGGCGGGCATTGACGACCATGAAGACATGTGGGCCTCAGCCAAACGGCTGATCATTGTGGCCTGTGGAACCAGTTGGCACGCCGGCTTGATTGCGGAGTACATGTTTGAGGATTTCGCACGGATTCCAGTAGAAGTGGAGTATGCGAGTGAGTTCCGTTACCGCAATCCTGTGATTGAAAAGGGGGACATCCTCATTGCCATCAGCCAGTCGGGAGAAACAGCAGATACACTCGCAGCCATTCGGATGGCGAAGGAAAAAGGTGCCCACGTCTTCGGCATTTGCAACGTCGTGGGGTCCAGCATCTCTCGCGAATCCCACAGCGGAGCCTACACCCATGCCGGTCCTGAAATTGGCGTGGCATCCACCAAGGCCTTCACTGCTCAAATCACCGTTTTGGCCCTGGTCGCAATTCGGGTGGGTCACCTTCGGGAAGCCCTCGATTTCCGGCGCCGAAATCGCCTCATGGTGGAGCTGGATTCCATTCCAGAAAAAATCGAGGCCCTGTTGGCTCAAGACCAGGCATTTGGGGCCATTGCAGAGGTGTACAAAAACGCCCCCAACGCCCTTTTCCTAGGCCGTGGCTTCAACTTCCCGGTCGCGCTAGAAGGCGCACTCAAGCTCAAAGAAATCAGCTACATCCATGCTGAGGGGTACCCCGCAGCGGAGATGAAGCACGGCCCGATCGCGTTGATCGATGAAAACATGCCCGTTTTCATTGTGGCCACCCAAGACGCCCACTATGAAAAGGTGCTGTCCAACATCCAAGAGGTCAAAGCCAGGGGTGGAAAAATCATTGCCGTGGTCACCAAAGGCGACAAAGAGGTGGCCCGCATTGCGGACCACACCATTGAAATTCACCCCGCGGACGACGCCCTAGTGCCATTGCTGAGCACCATCCCGTTCCAGTTGCTGAGCTACCACATAGCGGTGAAACTAGACCGCAACGTAGACCAGCCCAGAAACCTCGCCAAAAGCGTTACTGTAGAGTGACCTCTTTCGCCAACTGCTCCAAGTTGGTCAACATTGCCGCCAAGTCCTCTGACTCCGTCAAGGGGTTCATCAAGGTGCACCTGAGCCAGTTTTGACCGGCAAACCGCGTTTGCACGATGTACTGCGGGCCCTGTTCCAAATGAAGCCTTCGCAACGAGGCCACAAATTCATCTTTGCCTGCGGGCGACGCAGTGGCCAATCGCTCAGGGATGTATCGAAAGCAAACAATGTTCGCCTCTGGCCGCATGGCCAACTCAAACCCTTCCCGAGACTGAACAAGGTCCGCCAATTCTGCCCCCAATCCATAAAGACGGTCCACAAGGTGTCCCCACACTTCAGTCCCGTACTCCTCCATCACCGCAGCAACCCGCGTTGACAACATCCGTTTGGTGCACTCAAAGGTCCTCTTTCCAAAATTCCACCACTCAGGGTCCTCTGCGTCGCTCCACAGGTACTCTGCCGCTTGAGTGAAGGGCAAGAAACTGTGCTCGTGACGGCCATAGAACAAGCCCGTGCACAATGCGGGAACCCCCATGATTTTGTGAAAGTCCATGGCCACGCTCTGCGCCCTGCCCATCCCTGAAACGAGGTGAGCATGTGTCTTGCTGAAAACCGCTGCCGCGCCATGTGCACCATCCACGTGAAGCCACAAGTGGTGTTGCTCGGCAAAGTCCGCAAGAACATTCAAGTCGTCGTATGCCCCAGTACTTGTGGTGCAGGCACTTCCCACCACGGCCACCACCCGACGGTCCTGTGCCTCGAGGGCATTCATGGCCTTCTCCAAGCCCTCCTGCGTGATCTTGTGTTGGGCGTTGGTCTCCACAAGGCCTACGCCCTTATCACCCCACCCCATAATCCGAACCGCGCGATCCACACAATAATGGGCCTGGGCTGAGACCAAAACCGCTCCATTTTGATCATCGCCCTCCGTCCAGGGGTCATGGTTTGGGCCCGACTTCCATCGCCTCGCAGCCAAAAGCGCCACCAGATTGGCCAAGGTGCCCCCGTGACACATGACTCCCCCACATCCTTTGGGCAAACCCATCAATTCACCCAAGCGCGACATCAACACCTCCTCCATCGCGGAATTGGTGGGCCCCATCTCATAAATCGCGCCTCCGTTGTTCAACAAGTCCGTCACCATGCCCACCAGCGCTCCATCCGGAAAAGGAACCGCGACCTGGTGCCCCATGTATCGCGGGTCCTGCAATCCATTGGACCTCGACACAACCTCACGCAAAAGCGATGGCAGTCCCTTCGGGGAGTCCATCCTCTGCTCCCAATGCTTGCGTTCATCTTCAGGGCTGGTCCACGCGTAGGATGAGGGGCGGCTCTTGGACTGCGAATCCCGGAGGTGTTGCCCCAAATCATTCAATATCTCCTCGCCAAGACTCAAGAACCGGTCGGGATCGTACGCCTTTCGAAGCAATGGATGAATGGGCTTAAGCATGACTGCAAATTGCACTGAAAGTGCTTACCTACCTGAGGTTTCGGTGCGATTTACACTTGAGTCCAATCCTTCACCAACAGGGGGAATTGTGGAAAAAACGTGGATATGTCGCGGCGCTTCGACGGAATTGCTTTTCTTGCGGCCGGAAACCTATTTCAGAAACCTCAAGATGAAGCACATCCTTTCTGCCCTGGCCCTGGTGGCCGTCTTTGCCACCACCGCCAACGCCCAGAAGCAATTCGGTGGCGAGCACAACATCGAGCTCCAATTCACTCCACTTGGCAACAGCCCAGTCGACGGAACCACCATCAAGTACCGGAACTTTACGGACGAAGAGTCCGCCTTCCGTTTGAGCTTGACCTTCAACAGCACCAACGACAAGTCCATCGGCTTCCGTGAGTTCGATTTCAACGGTGTCGGTCGCCCAGAGCCTTACTTCTCTATCATGCCTGACGGAACCGTCATCGAGGGTGGCATTCCTGCCATTGCTGGTGCATACGTCACATCAGGTGACGACGAGATTCCCAGCCCAGACCTGTATGACACATTCAGCCAGTCCACTTTCATGATTGCTCCCGGTTACGAGAAGCACTTTGATGCCGGTGGAGACCGCTTGAGCCCTTACGTTGGTTTTGAAATCGGCTATGGAGTGACCAGCTCTTCTATGGAACAGGAGTTCTGGAGCGCTGACGACGAAAACCAAGTTGGTGACCAAGACCAGTACATTGTCTGGACTCAGACCATCAGCCAGAGCGCAAGCATGTTCAAGCTCGGTCTTGTGACCGGTTTTGACGCTTACCTCACTGACTACCTCTACATCGGTGCTGAGGCCGGCCTCGGCTTCATGAGCTCCAAGGTCAACGACATGGAGATTGCAGCCACAGACAATGTGGCCTACAACCTCTTCTGGGGAACACAAAATGCTGTGGACCCAAGCGACCTCACAGAGATGCCTGCTCCCATTCAGGGCAGTGTTGACCTCGCTGGACACGCTTACAGCGGTCAGCACCCAGCCAACATCAACGACCGTCCGTTCTGGACAGGTACACAACAAGGTGGTGCCCTCGGAACTCAGTTCCAGGCTCAACTCCGCCTCGGATACCTCTTCCAGTAATCGGAGGTCAACCTCATTTGAAAGCCCCGCCCTCCAAGGCGGGGCTTTTCTTTTGCTCCTTTGTTCATCCAAGGTCAACTTGCCCTCCATGACACTGCGCATTGAACTGGACCACTTTGGCCACATCTGGCGGGCCCAAGGGCCTCCTGTAGACCTGAGCGTTCCCGTTGATCCCCACAGCGGATTGCCCAAGGCTTGGTACAAGGGGCCGGCAGAAGTGCGTCCTGTACGCTCAGATGGATGGGTGGGCTCTGTGGCCGAAGGCGGCACCGTGAATTTTAGAGATGTGCTGTTCAATCCTCACGCACACGGAACACACACCGAGACCCACGAACACATCCACGACACATTTGAACCCATCGATCGCCGGGTCCGAAGTGGTGGCATTCCGTTTTTACTGCCCGCCTTTCTGCTTCATGCACCGGCTGAGCCCCATGGCGACGATGCTGTCGTTCCCTTGTCAGCATTGCGTCGGGTGGTCCCAGACTTCCGAGCCTTGAATCCTTTGGCCGTGGTGATTTGTACGCACCAACCTGAAGCGGCCATAAATTGGAGCGACACCAACCCACCATACCTCGAAGAAGGGATTGCTGAGCTTCTTTGTGAATTGGGCGTTCAACACCTTCTGATTGACCTTCCCAGTGTAGACCGCGAAATGGATGGTGGCGCTTTAAGGGCCCACAACACCTTCTTTGGGCCGTCCGCAAGCCCTCGTCCCAACGCGACCATATCAGAGCTCCTACACGTCCCCAAAAGCCTGCGGCAGGGGCCTGGCCTTATTGCACTGCAAGTGTCGCCATTCGTCAATGACGCGGCGCCCTCTCGGCCCGTTTGGTTTCCGTCCGAAGTCCTTCTTGCCACGGGCGACTGAAGCCCAGGCCCCCTTCAACACAACAAAAAGGCCCACCCTTTCGGGCAGGCCTTTTTTTCAAAGTCAGTTGGGTGTTTGAACCTCAGTTCACGTCCCACCAAAGCTTGGTTTCCAAAGCGTCATCTCCACCCAGGGCAGCGACACCAGAACCGTAACCACTGGAGTTCAGCGTTTGCTCATCGAGGGGGTATTCAAAACGGCTTGGCACGTTTCCGTCACCGGCGAGGTGTCCGTCTGCACAAGCGTTCAACGCGGGCGCATCCAAACGGCGCACTTCTGCCCAAGCCTCATGGCCTTGCATATAGAGTGCCGCCCACTTCTGTGAACCAATCTTCTGCTTCCAATCTCCGGCAGCTGTTGTGTAAGCCACGTCTGCCTGAGCGAGGTAAGCGTTGATTGCATCAGCATCGGTCAATCCCCACCACTGCATGCTCAAGGTGATGGCCGCATTGTAGTGGCCTTCAGCGTCAAGCGGTGTGCCAGACCAACCGCGCTCAGCGGCCTCTGCGCACAAGAAGTGCGTTTGCGCTGCGTCGAAGTAAATGCCGGGCAGGTTGCCTGCAAGCACAGCATCACCCCGCTGCGAAACCGCATCGTTGGGCGTCAATGCCGCATTGGCCTCGTCCAAACCATAAACCTCACCCACGTATGTGTCCGTGGCCACGGCTGGGTTGAAGTAAACGCCCAAACGGGGGTCGTTCATGGCGCTCAACCAATCCACCATGGTGTTGGATGCTGCAAAATCATTTCTGGTCTTGTAGTCCTCATTCACAGGGTGGTTGTTTGGTGCTGCATCGATGTAAGGGAATTGAGCATTGCTTTCGTTCGCAGCAATGATCATTCCACCGTCCAAAGCAGACTCTCCTGCCGCTTGTGCGGCCGTTGGCGACACGTCTGACATGCGCATGGCCACACGGAGCTTCAAGCTGTTGGCGAACATGGTCCAAGACGCCATGTCACCTCCATATACTTGGTCGCCCTGAGGGCCGGCACCTCCGTCCATGGACGCCAAAGCACCGTTGATCAAGCCCAAGATGCCGTTATAAACCGCCTCTTGGCTGTCAAACGTTGGGCTGGTGTTGTCCACACCTTGCAAAGCCTCAGTCATGGGGATGGGTCCCCATGCATCGGTGAGCATTTGATAGACCCATGCTTGCAACAATTGAGCCACCGCAATTTGGTTCCCATTGGAACCATATCCGGCCATGGCCTCGGCATCATCCGTATTCAGATTGATGATTTGCTGCAAATCCTGCAAAGGAGCTGCGTAAAAGTCACGCCAGCTGCCGTTGCTTGTTTCCGTGCGGAACTGGTAGCGACTCTCATTGGAGTACTGGTTGGATGACCAGTGCTGAGCGAGCTGCATTCCGCGGCGGCTGCCCCAGAATGAGTCGTTCATTTCGTCCATAATCCGCTTTTGTGCGGAAGTCAGAAGGAACCCAGGAGAGACGGAAGCCGGCTCATTTGGGTTGGTGTTGATGTCCTCAAAGTCTTTGGTGCATCCTGTGAATGCAACCGCGATGGCGAGGCCTGCGAGAAGGAAAATGTTCTTGTTCATGTCCTTGTTTTTTCCTGGTGTTGGGGAATCAGAGGCCGAACTTGAGGTTCACGCCGATTGTGCGCTCAGCAGGAAGCTGACCGCCTTCGAAGCCTTGAACGTTGGAGGCCGAAGTGGCGACCTCTGGGTCAACGTGAGGTACATTTTTGTGCAGAATGGCCAAGTTGCGACCAAACACGCCGATGCTCACATTGCTGAATGGCGTGCCATCCACCATGTCTGCAGGCAGGTTGTAGTCGAGTCGCATCTCACGCAGCTTCACAAAGCTGGCGTCATACTGGTCTGCAGCATGAATCACATAGCCTTGGTTGTAAAAGAAGTGAGACTGAGGATTGATGGCCACAGCGTTGGCTTCGCCTGTGCTGGCGTTCACACCCTCCACAACAACCCCGGCAAAATTGGGGTCGCGGATGTCGTTTCCATTGGCGTCGATCGCCGTTTCAGCCAACGTGCCTGAGTACTTGCCCCACTGGTTAGAGTAACTGTGCAAGGAGCCTCCGTCTTGGAAGTCCACCAAAGCGTAGAAACTCAAGTTCTTGTAGTCCAACGTGGTGAATACGCCACCGGTGAAGTTGGGGAGAATGGTGCCCAGTGGCTGAACCGTTTCGGTGCTCAGGTAGTAACCGTCGTCGTCCACCAACTTGTTTCCGGCGTCATCATACTGGAAGTCATACCCGTAGAATGTGCCGAGAGGCTGACCTGGTCGGGCCTCAAGGGTCACGCCAAAGAGGCTGGTGTATCGGATGTTCTCAATGCCTTCCGCCAATTCCAACAACTCGTTGGTGTTCTTGGCAAAGTTCACCCCGATGTCCCAACGAAGGTTGTCGGTTTGAACCGGCGTGGCCGCCAGGCTAAGCTCGATGCCCTTGTTGCTGGTCTTACCGGCATTGAGCACTGCACTGCTGTATCCTGAAGAAGCAGATACGGGGACATTGAAGATCAAGTCTTCCGTGGTGCTGTTGTAGTACGTGAAATCAAAGCGAACCTTGTCCAAGAACAAGTTCAGCTCCAATCCAGCCTCCCAACTGCTGGTCTTCTCAGGACGCAGGTTCGGGTTGTTTTGTGAGTTCGGCACCGTAGCTGAACCACTGTTGCCAAAGTTGCTGTTCACGGCATAGGTTGTTGCCGTGCGGTACGGGTCTGTGTCGTTTCCAACTTGCGCCCAACCGAAGCGAACCTTGGCGAAACTCACTGCGGGCATGTCGAGGTCCTCGCTCAGGATATAGCTCGCCGTGGCCGATGGGTAGAAGTAGCTGTTGTTCTCTGCTGGGAGGGTAGAGCTCCAATCGCTCCGGCCCGTGAAGTCCGCATAAAACTTGCGCTTGTATCCAAAGCTGGCACTGGCCAAGACTGAGTTCACTTGCTTGGTGTTCGACACGTCACCCACTTCGTAACCGTCAGCACCGTTGTTCACCGTATACAGGCCAGGCGTGTTCAAACCGCCCAAAGTGTAAGCGTTCAAGCGCTTGAAGTTCCGAATGCGGCGGTTAACGCCAACGAATCCGGTGAGGTTCAAGTCGTCACTCAAATCATCCGTGAAGTTCAGGTAAGCGTCCAAGTTGGTTTCCTGAAGCTGGCGTGTAGACTCACTGTATGAACTCTCGCGGACACCACCAATGGCAATGCGCTCCTCGCGACGGTCGATGTAAAAGTCACTCAGCGCTCGGCCCATGATGCTGAACACGTCGTTGATCTTGTACTTCAAGGTGATGTTTCCGAAAACACGGTCACGCTGGTCGTTCTGTGTGTTTTCATAACGCTCCCAATATGGATTGTCCCAATAGTGTGGGCTTGGGTCTGTTGCGCTGTTGCGGTTCCATGTGCGGTGTGATCCGTCCGCGTTTTTATAGTTGCGCATGCGGTCCATGCTCAATTGACGCTGTCCCCACTGGGTGAACTGAGACATCACAGACTCTCCGTATCCAGTCAAGGGACGGCCGGCCCCTTGTGATTGGACGTAGTTCGCATTGACGCTGGCCTCGAGGTCTTCGCTCACCTTCTGGCTTCCAGAGAAGCTCAAGGTGTTCCGGTCTAAAGAACTGTTCTCGTAAACACCGGTTTGATCCAAGTTGGTGTAACTCAAGCGGAATGCGCTCTCGTCCGTTGCACCGGTCACGCTCACATTGTTGGTGATGGCCACACCGGTCTGGAAGAAGTCCTCCACATCGCTATCTGTTGCACTCCATGGGCGGCTCTGACCAAAGTCAGCGTCTCCTTCGTAGTCGTACCAACTGTCCCAATGGCGGACCATCGTGCCGTCCAATGCAGGACCCCATGAACCGTCGTATCCGTAGTCAGGAATAGGCGTATCTCCCAAGCTGTCAACCAAGTTTTGATTGATCCAAGAAGTTCCAGCACCACCACCATAACTGTTCTGGTAGTCTGGCAACACGTAAACGTTGTTGAACGCCACACCGCTGTTGAAGCTGATGCCAAGTCCGCGCTTGCCACTGGCCTGATAACCCTTTCCTGATTTTGTTGAAATCACGATCGCCCCGTTGGAGGCCCGAGCCCCATAGAGTGCCGCAGCAGCCGGACCTTTCAAAACAGACACAGACTCAATGTCGTCTGGGTTCAAATCTTGAATGGCGTTTCCGTAGTCATATCCACCTGCACCACGCTGTTGGTCACCTCCAGAGTAGTCGGCATTGTCCATGGGAACACCGTCCACCACAAAAAGCGGCTGGTTGTTTCCCGTAATGGAGCTTGCACCACGAAGAAGAATCTTGGAGGATGAACCCAATGAAGTGCCCGAGGTCACTTGAACCCCTGCAATCTTACCGGTCAACGAGCGAACCACGTTTTCGGTTTTCGCGTCGGTGAAAGCATCATTGCCAAGCTCTTGTACGGAGTAACCCAGCGACTTTTTCTCGCGGCTCACGCCCAAGGCCGTCACCACCACCTCGTCCAAGGCGACGCCGCTTTCAAGCCGAACGTCCAAAGCAGAACCATCCACTTCCTTTCTCATCGTGTTGTATCCGACGAAACTGAACATCAGCACATCACCGCTGGCAGCCTTCAGGCTATATGCACCGTTCATGTCCGTCATCACACCAACATTGGCGCCTTCTACAACAACTGAAACACCGGGAAGGCCTCCGCCATTCGTTGCGTCAGTCACCTTGCCGGCTACATTTTGAGCAAGGGCGGCAGTAGCCGTCATGCAAAACGTGGCCAAGAGCAGGAATAGGTTCCTCATTTGAATTCGTTTAAAGTTTTGATTTTACAAGCCAAGACTGACCTGCCGCAAAAGAAGACGTTTTAACATCAATTCACACCGTAGGAATTCACTGATAATCAAGGGAGGGGGTGTTCATAACGTTGATAACCCCTTCAGACTTAGCGAAAAGGTTGTGCCGCTCCCCAACTCTGTTTTACACGCCATTCCCCATGAATGACGGTCTGCAATGGCTTTTGCGATGGCAAGACCGAGTCCGGACCCACTTCCCCTTGTGGTGAATTGCGGCTCAAAAACCTTGTGCGCAACTTCCAGCGACATGCCTGGACCACTGTCGACCACTTCTATGACCGAAAAATTAGACTTCACGACGATTTTAACAAGCCCCGGGCCGCTGGCAATGGCCTGTTGTGCGTTCAACACCAAGTTCCCAAATAGGCGAAGCAACTGGTCTCGATCCCCCATCACCAGCGTATCCCCTTCCATAACCAGTGTCGGTCCGCATTCTACCGCTTCGTTCAGCAATACCACAGATTCCAACACTTCACGAAGAGAAATGGCCATCAACTCCCCTTGGGGAAGTCGCGCCATGGTGCTGAACTCATCAGCAATGCGAGACAAAAGGTCAATTTGACCCTGCAACAAACCAGAAAGCTCCACCATCCTTGCCCTTAAATCCCCAGGCTCAGTCTCGGGGTTGAGCGCCCTTCTCTCCATCTGCTGGATGCCCAACTTCATCGGGGTGAGTGGATTCTTAATCTCGTGCGCCACCTGCATGGCCATCTCCCGCCAAGCGCTTTCTCGCTCGCCCTTGGCCAATGCTGCTGCCGATTTCCGCACGTTTTCTGCCATGCGATTGTACTGTTCCACAAGCCGTGCAATCTCATCATTGCCCACGGACTTGTAATTGAGTGGCTCAAAACCCTTGTCTTTGGCCACATCCATGCGCTCCATCATAACCCCAAGCCGAGACAAGGGATTAGAAATGGACCGTGACAGCAAAAATGACAAGCCTGTCGCCGCCAGAAAAACCAAAGCAAACACACCGCCCAACGAACGAAGAAAATCTGTTTTTCCGCTGGCTTCCAACACCCGTGCCGTGTAGCGCAACGCCACCAATGCCACAGGCCGTTGCGCTTCGTTCAATTGATACCAATACGCGAGGTAATCCCCCCCGCCAAGCGGAACCTCCAGCCGTTCCGCGCCCTGCGCCAGCGCGATGAGCACATCCGGCTCCACCTCCGTGGCAAATCCACTCTCTTCCGGGTGACTCGCCGTCGAGGTCACAAAGAGGCCCCCATCCAGTCGATATACAGCCAATGGCACACCCTGTACCGCTTCAATCTCTACAATGCGATCTGCGAAATCCCCAGGCATCACGGTCCAACTCAAAGAGGCCGCTTCCACTGCATCTCCCACTCCCTTCTTCAGGGCAAAGCCCAAGCTTTTGGCCACCGCAGCTTCCTTTCTCACCAATCGTGACGCGTTGTAAGCATCATCGAGCCGCGAAAAACCAACAAGCGTAACCGCACCCGTTAGGAGAAATCCCAACAGGGTCACCGCCAACATGGCGAGGAATAGCCGTCTTTTTAAAGAGAGTCGAATCAAGTTTGCGGGGTCAGCCTTCAAGCGCTTCCGCGCCGCCCACAATCTCGAGAATTTCTGCCGTAATCGCAGCCTGTCGTGCTTTGTTGTAACTCAACTTCAAATCACGCAGCATTTCTCCAGCATTTTCCGTCGCCTTGTGCATGGCCGTCATCCTTGCTCCGTGCTCAGATGCATAGCTGTCGAGCAGGGCTTTGTAAAGCTGGATCTTCAATGTGTTCGGCACAATGTTCTCCGCAATCTCTTCACGGGTTGGCTCGAATATGTAGTCCACTGAAGTCGCCACCACTTCTGCTGTATCAGAAATTGGAGACTGAACAATGGGCAACATCTGCTCGCACATAACGTCTTGCGTGGCCACGTTTACGAACCGATTGTACAGGACTTCAACCCGATCATACTGACCACTTCGGAAACTGTCCATCACAGTCCCAGCAATCTTTGCGGCATTCTCGAAAGTGAGGTCGTCAAAAATGGCGTGCGGCTCATCTCCCAAGTCCAGCGTCGTAAAATGGCTTGTTCTCTTGAACACGTCTGACGCCTTTTTGCCCAGGCACAATATGTCCGCGTGGACACCCCCTAACTCTTCGAGCCGCTGGCTCGCCAACTTGATGATGTTGTTGTTGAACGGTCCACACAAGCCCCTGTTCGATGTCACGGCCACCAACAAAACACGCTTTGTCTCTCTTTCCTCCGAATATGGATTCTCAGACGCGTCCAAAGAAGCACTCACGTTCACCAAAATCTCCTGTAGCTTCTCAGCATAGGGGCGCATTTGGGTCACAGCATCTTGTGCTCGGCGAAGCTTGGCTGCCGACACGAGCTTCATCGCCTGGGTAATCTGACGGGTACTCCCAACAGAGGCGATTCGATTGCGTACTTCTTTTAGACCGGCCATGGCTTGTCTTAGCTAGCGAATTGCTTGCTCACTTCAGCCGCTGCAGCCTTCATCACGGACTGAGCTTCGTCCGTGTACTTCCCTGACTGAAGTTCCGTCATGGTGTCTGCATGCTTGGCCCGGAGGTAATCGAGGTAAGCCACCTCAAATTCCTTGACCTTGTTCACCGGCACCGTCTTCAGCAGGTTTTTGGTTCCTGCATAGATGATGGCTGTCTGATCCTCCACTCGCATTGGAGAGTTCAGGTTCTGCTTCAGAATCTCAACGTTCCGCATGCCCTTATCCAAGACTGCTTTTGTGGCGTCGTCCAAATCAGATCCGAATTTCGCAAACGCCTCGAGTTCGCGGTATTGAGCCTGGTCGAGCTTCAACGTTCCCGACACCTTTTTCATCGGTTTGATTTGAGCATTTCCGCCCACACGACTCACAGAAATACCCACGTTAATGGCTGGTCGCACACCAGACAAGAACAATGAGCTCTCCAAGAAAATCTGACCATCCGTGATGGAGATCACGTTTGTCGGGATGTACGCTGACACGTCACCTGCTTGCGTCTCAATGATGGGCAATGCTGTCAGCGACCCACCACCCTTGACCATTGACCGAATGCTCTCTGGCAAATCGTTCATGTCTTTTGCAATGCCATCGTCCGAAATCACCTTCGCTGCGCGCTCGAGCAAGCGGCTATGGAGATAAAAGACATCCCCTGGGTAAGCTTCACGGCCTGGAGGACGACGCAACAACAAGGACACCTCGCGATACGCTACAGCCTGCTTGGAGAGGTCGTCATAAATCACCAAGGCAGGATTGCCTGTGTCGCGGAAGAACTCACCAATGGCCGCTCCCGTAAATGGGGCGTAAAACTGCAATGGCGCTGGATCTGCTGCCGTCGCCGCAACCACAACCGTGTAGGCCATGGCACCTGCCTCTTCCAAAGTTTGGACGATGCCCGCTACAGTTGAACCCTTTTGTCCAATCGCAACGTAGATGCAGAACACGGGCTCACCGCGGTCATAAAATTCTTTTTGGTTGATGATCGTGTCGATCGCAACCGTTGTTTTTCCGGTTTGACGGTCACCAATGATGAGCTCACGTTGGCCTCGGCCAATCGGAATCATCGCATCGATGGCCTTGATCCCCGTCTGCAATGGCTCTGCTACTGGCTGACGATAGATGACACCCGGCGCCTTTCTTTCGATCGGCATCTCATAAAGGTCTCCCTCAATGTGGCCCTTTCCATCGATGGGCTCTCCCAAGGTGTTGACCACTCGGCCCAACATGCCTCTTCCAACTTTCACCGAAGCAATTCGGTTCAAGCGCTTCACAGAACTGCCCTCTTTCAACTCACCCGCTGGCTCGAGAAGCACCGCACCTACATTGTCCTCTTCGAGGTTCAATGCAATGCCACGGACGCCGTTTTCGAACTCAATGAGCTCACCAGCTTGTACGTTAGACAAGCCATAAATGCGGGCAATTCCGTCTCCAACTTGGAGAACGGTGCCGACCTCCTGGAGGTCAGCTTCGGTCTGGTTTCCAGCCAATTGCTCGCGCAAGATGGCAGATACTTCAGAGGGTTTGATCTGGGACATGAGGTGCAGGTGCGCTCAGTAAGCCGGTTCGTAGGGGTTGTTGGTGAGGTTGCGGTGCAACGTCCTGAAGGACTGGAACACCGAGGCGTCGATCATCCGGTCACCGACCCGCAGCTTAAAGCCGCCGATCAAATGGGGATCGACCTTTTCCGACAATTCCACCCCTCCCTGGTGGATTTTGCCAATCAGGGCATTGATTTCTGCACGAGATGCGTCGTTCAGCGGAATGGCCGTAACCACTTCTGCCAAGACAACGCCCCTCTCTACTCTGACCAATGCCAAGAATGCATCGGCCATTGCAGCCAGCATGCCTGCACGTCCCTTTTGGGCCAATTGGGCCAAAAAAGAAACGGTCAAAGGCTGTGCCGATTCAAAGACGGAGCGAACGATCGCCTCCTTCTTCTCCGGGCGCACAACTGGACTGCCCAATACCGCGGACAACTCACGGTTCTCACGAACCACGGTTGTCAAAACACGCATGTCTTGCTCTACAGCCTCTACCGCATTTTGCTCCTTGCTCAACGAGAGCAAAGACTTTCCATAACGACGGGCGACAGTTCCAGCAGACATGTGATCAGTTCAATTTGGAGTCAGAAATCATGCGGCCGATGAGGTCTTGTTGAGACCCATCGTCCTTCAATTCTTGACGAACCAATTTCTCGGCAATCTCCAAGCTCAATTTGGCCACTTCAGCCTTCAAGTCAGCGACAGCAGCAGCGCGCTCACCATCGATGGCCTGTTTGGCCTGATCGATCATGCGCTCGCCTTCTGTTTTTGCTGTGCTCTTG
>Ga0208971_1001188_pt1 | contig 15998 bp, 11 predicted proteins | sample AOAMet1_18_M0_10_2_FD_188229 | JGI IMG/M metagenome (GOLD analysis project Ga0208971, IMG submission 188229) | Ammonia-oxidizing marine microbial communities from Monterey Bay, California, USA - CAN11_18_M0_10 (SPAdes) | ecosystem: Environmental > Aquatic > Marine > Intertidal zone | place... | reverse complement strand
ACCTTTAAGACCTTTTTGACCTTGAATACCTTTAGTACCCTTGTCACCAGTTTGGCCTTTATCTCCTTGAAGACCGATAATACCTTTAAGACCTTTTTGACCTTGAATACCTTTAGTACCCTTGTCACCAGTTTGGCCTTTATCGCCTTGAAGACCAATACTGCCTTTAAGACCTTTTTGACCTTGAATACCTTTAGTACCCTTGTCACCAGTTTGGCCCTTGTCACCTTGATCACCAATAACGCCTTTAAGACCTTTTTGGCCTTGAATACCCTTAGTACCTTTGTCACCAAGAATACCCTTAACGCCTTTTTGGCCTTGAGTACCCTTAGTACCTTTGTCACCGAGAATACCCTTAACACCTTTTTGGCCTTGAATACCTTTAGTACCTTTTTCACCGGCAATACCTTTAGTACCTTTGTCACCGATAATACCCTTAACGCCTTTTTGGCCTTGAGTACCTTTAGTACCTTTTTCACCGAGAATACCTTTAACGCCTTTTTGGCCTTGAATACCTTTAGTACCCTTAACACCGATTTCGCCTTTAACACCGGGGTTTCCTTGTAAGCCTTGTGGACCTTTGACGCCTTTAGAACCAACGGTTCCTTTTGCTCCTACGTCTCCCTTGTTTCCAAATTTAGCTCCAGAAACAGGAACGGAAAGATCATAAGTAACAGCACTAAATCTAGGCAGTTTTACAGCAATAGAAACAGTAATACGACCATCAACAGAGAAGCCGTTAGTGTCTAAGTCAAGAAAATCATCTCCTGAATTAAAAGCTGTTTCTGTAACAGTGTAAGTACCTGTATTGGATACTCCTGTTACCCACCACTTGTTATCACCTAAAACCCCTACATTAAAGTCTTGTCTTTCTAAAACAATAGAATTTTTTCTTACTTCAAAGCGAGTATCGCTATCCGTAGCGGTGTAAGTGCCATTAGATTGCTCTTGGTATACAATTGCCGCAGTATCAAAAGCCCCTACAATTCCTGCAGTAGATTCTAAAAGTATAGAAACCGGACCTATTGAGTTTGACCAAGAAGACTTCCGACCATTTAAGTTAACAACTCGCAGTCTAAAATAGAGAGCTTCTGTAGGATTTCCCGGAGTATAAGTAAATGCTTGATTTCTAGTAGTCGCTATTTGAAACCATTTATCAGGATCAGTGTTTCCGCCTAATTGTGCTTCAATTTCATAAAAATCAAATAAAGAAGCGTCATCTGCGTCTTCCCATCTAAGGAATATGTTTTGATCTTCTGTGTTTACATAGTAGCCATAAACTGCATCGTTAGGAAGGTTAGCTTCGCTAATAGCAGTGTTATTTAGCTGAATTGCTTGTACTGAGAAGTCTACATGTGGCGGATAATCACTAAATTGATCATCTGCTACATTCCAAGCTAAATCACTAGTATTAACTTTTACAGCTTCGACAGCGATAGCTAGGTTTTCGTCAATAGTAACACTGCGTACTAATGCTATATCATCTGCATCACTCAAATCATTTAAGACAGAGTTAAATTTAATATGATCGCCGGGTTCTAGCTTATATCCTTCACCAAATATAGTAAATTCATAAATTACTGCTCTTCTTGACTCTCGAACTGTTTGTTCAGCACGGGCAAGCGCGTGATACGGATCAGTAATAGTATCTGCACTAATAGAGGTGTTTAATACTATATCTTGATCTTCAGAAAGATATGCAGTGTGAACAGTTGAACCCGTAGGAGGCCAAGTTGCTGTGTCTCCCTTAAAGTCTTCTTGTTCGTTGCTGTATCTTACAGTACATTGGTTTAATCGGCTTTGAATATCCGGATAGGTTATTTTTATTTCTTCTGACTTTAAAATATCATCTGTGATAGTTAAAGTATTAGTAGCATCTTGCAACAACTCAGCTTGAGTTGCAAAGTAAGTTAGGTTTAACTTGTACTTACCTTCAGAATAAATTAAATCTGAATTTCCCATTGAAAACAAAATATCATCAATATTGTCTCTTACGGGAGAAGAAGGGTCTATTGTTGTATTACACTCGTATAAAGGTAAAGCATCTTCGCCAGTAGTTACTGAAACCCAAAAAGAAGTTACTTGTCCATCTGACCATACAGTAGGGGTAGCAATAGGGTCAGCGCCACCGTTTAAAGTAATATCGCTAATATTAACACGATAAGTTTGAGAGCTAACATCAAAATAAACATTATTTATATTGAAGCTATACCATCCGATGCTTTCAGAATATTGAAAGACTACATCTGCACCGGGTTCAACATCGGTTAAAACTTCATCCGGTACTACTAGGTAGGTTTGCCCATTCGGAGATGATGCTCGATATCCTGTTCTTTTTTCCCAAACTTTGCCCTTGCGTACAATAGCGCCTAATCCGTTTGCCGGATTTACTGAAGAAGCACATAGTTGAGCCGCATTATAAAAAGACTCCAAGTCTATATCGCTAACTGCTATGCCAGCGCCATACTCTGCAGTTAAATAATCCATAAGGACTAATGCAGGGTTGGTTGTATAATTCTTTGTTCCTGTTCTATCGTATGTGTAGTTCCCTGCATTTTCTACAATAGTTGGTACTTTTAAACCTTCTATATAAAAAGTAAGATCAGGAACTCCGTTATACTGAGGATCCTCTCTGTTTAAATAGTAAACCGCACTTGCATAAGCACAGTTAGTAAATCGTGAATTGCTGTTAAACCCGTTTGCAGTAGCCATTGGGTCTGCAGTTCCACCCTCAGAGTGAACTACAATTCTATGTCCGCCTACATTGTCTTTTATAAATTCGGAATCATCCCAGTCTAAGTCATCTACTTCTACGTTTACGACGGATTGGATTCCCCCTTGACATATGGCGTATTGAGCGGACAAGAACTCATTCTTTCCTTTATTGGGGTTTTTACTACTGGATAAACCGTAAACGTACGCTTCGCCATCTGCTCCTGCTTGTGTGGAGTGGGTGTAGTTATTGTTAACTTGTACTTCTGCAAGTGTACTACCTACTTTTGTTCTTCCATAGCAAATAGGTAAAGAGCGAGCTTTTGCTTGAACAGAAAGTTCAAAACCTTTTCTTTTTTCAGCTTCTCTTTCTGCTTTTTTCTTTGCTTTTCTTTGTTGAGTGTAAGAGTATATCGTAGAAATTACAGCTACAATCGCCTGCCAGATCATATTTTACCCCACCTAAGCTCTATGTTGGAAACTTCAAAGAGAATTCTATCGAAACAAGTATCTGTTGCATCAATCTGTCTTTGGTTATCTTTATCTGTTCTTCGATCTGTTGTCCTATCTAAGGCTCCAAAAGGAGTAGAGCAATCAATAATTGCCTCTTTAGTCCCTTCACTGGGGTTTGTTTCAATACGAGTAGAATCAATTCGCCCTTTATACACTATGTCTAAATCTGAGGTATTGTCATTTACGCCTAACCTTACGGTTACAGGAGTACCTACTGCATTAATTTCAAATTCACTTTTATAAGTATTCTGGTGATCAGTTATTTTAATTCGATAGGCGTCCCTAGAAATGTTTGAAGCAAGCTGTGGAGGACTAAATTCAACTAATCCCCCATCAGAAACGTAGGTATCTGAACCTACAACAACATTATAAGGAAGATTTGTTAATCTAATCGTACCTGAAGCAAACTCCATGTCAAGCAATAGAAACGGGTCACAAACATCACTTGTGATTGCTGTCATAATCGATGCTGGAGTGTTTTTCATCTTAAAGTGCCTCGAGTAAGTTTATAGTTCCTGCTTCGGATAAAACACCATCGGTAAATACAATACCGTTAATATTAGTTACATCCCTGTAAGCCGAAAAAGTTATGCTATCTGTAGTATCTCGATACAATACAGAAGTAGCCGCCGGAACAGAAGACCTTAAAGATGGGTAAATACTTATATCGCCGGTACCTGAGTAGGTCGCGGTAACTAAGTAAATCTTATCGTGATTTCCAAATTTAATAAATCTTCCTTTTGAAATAGTACCGTTAGCTCCAGTAAGAGTAACAGTAGAATCGTTTGCAGAATGAATTCCGCTAGTTGTAACTGCAGAAGTTGAAGTTCCTTGGGAGATAGTTTCACCCCGAGAGTTTAACTGGGGCATTTCCATAGTAATTAAATCGTGAAACGAGGAAACAGTATCCGCAAGGAAATTAGAGGCATCAGTCAGTGTAACCCCAAATTCGAGTTCCCATCTTTGAGCACCCTGCCTTACTCTACGGGTTTTTAATGTTACAGTGTCCGCAGAGAAGGCAGGTTCGTTAGATGTAATTCGAAAAGGGGCGACAATATCTTGACCTTCAAATTGATATGTCGCCATTTATCTTTCCTTATTTTGAGTTACCCTTTTCAGAGTTATATTGATTAATACCAGTAGCAAGTTGTGGTAACATGCCGTAGACTTCTTTCTTAGTTTGTCTGGATATGTCGCCAGTTACGTTAACGTTTATAACTTGCTGTTGACCGTTTGATCCTGAATTTTTGTCCATTTGACCAAACAGGTTGGATTGCTGACGCTTATTAAGAATCATTTCTCCACCATGAGCCATAACAGGAACTGGGCCACCTCCGGGAACAATGCCGCCGTCATTGAAGAAACCGAGTAGGCTAATAGCAGTACTGAGGAAATTGCCACCTCCGCCGCCTCCAAAGAGACCGCCAAGTAATTGTGGCAATTGGCTTAGTATTCCACCGAAACCATCAACTCCATTCTGGAAAACACCATCTAATTCAGGAGCTAAACCGCCAATTGACTTTTGTAGCATTTGATTAGATTCGCCGCAAGGACATTCGCCCATGCCGCCGCCAGTGCCCGGAGAAGTTAATGCGCTAAATAAACCTCCAGATAGAGCATCACCTGGTCCACCGCCTAAGCCTTCTACTAATCCTGCAAGAGGTCCACCGCCTAATAAGTTAGACAATATGCTTTCTTCTTGAACAGGTATTACATAGTAAGGGTTATTTTTAGTACCGTCTGCTTCTTGGCCACGTTTATCTAGCCCTCCTAAAAGGTTACCTAGGATTCCGCCTCCACCAGCAAAGTTTAAGGCACCGCCAGCGCCTCCGCCGCCTCCGAAGAGACCGAGTAATCCGCTAAAGAGACCACCACCTTCGCCGCCTTTTCCAGTAAATAAGCCACTAATTGACTCGAAGATTCCGCTAAAGCCGCCACTAAAGAAACCAGTAACGCCAGATATAAGTGAACTAAAGATTCCACCACCTGATCCGCCACCGCTAAATAGTCCTCCAATTGAACTAAATAAGCCGCCTATGTTACTAACGATTCCTTGGAATCCAGTAGTTAACAAACTACCTACTCCACCTACAATAGAACTAAATCCGGAAGAGAAAATGCTTCCTGCATTAGAAACAAGATCTTTAAAGCCAGTAAAGATTTTAGTAAAGAAGCCTTCGCCTTCCTGATTTAATCCTAACTTTTCTCTAATTGTATCAAGAACCTTGCCGCCTTCGCCGACATCTTCATCTACTTTAGGTAGAATATCATCAATCTGATCGCCTATGTTTCCAGCAATCCCTTCTACACCTTCTACAAGTCTAACAGCAAACGGAGAACTGCTACTACCGTCTGGGGCTTCTTCGCTTCCTCCGAATATTCCACCGAAGGTATCATTTATGAAGCTACCAAACTTGCCAAGAGACCCCTCTCCGAATATTCCGTCGAATACAGGAGTGATGATGTCTTGCGCACCTTTAGCAATACGAGTAAGCCAGCCAGTCCCTTCTTCATCAGCCGATTTAAATAGCTTTCCGAAGTAGTTCTCTAGTTGAGTGTTATCTTTTCCAAATACAATATCTGTAATACTTTGAGCAGTACCTTCAATAGCAGAAGAAGCAATTTGCTTTAAAACATTATCGAAGATATCCCCGATATCATTAGCTCCTGTAAAGATTCCCTCTACAGTTTCTTGGAAAGTTGAGCGAAGATCCTGTGCAAATTTAACGCCTCGACCTATAGAATCGTTTAGTCTATTTTGACCGTTTACTATTCTACTAATTTCCTCGTCAATTTCTCTGAATCTTTCTACTTCGCTTTCGTTAAGATCTTGTTGCTCTCTTCTTAGCCTAGTAATCTGAATGTTATCTGATACTATTGTTGACAAATCGGTATTGTCAAGTATATTGCTAAAGCCTGAGAAGTTTCCTAATAAGTCACCTAGACTTGCAGTTCCATCTAGAATTCTTTGGATGATCTCTTCTTGCTCTCTAATAAGCTTGATATTTTCTTGGTATTGAGAAAGGTTTTCGTTACCTAGTGTAATTTGCTCTTGTCTTAACTCAGTAATTCTAAGAGTTGCGCTTTCTATACCAGCTAGTTGTTTAGCATCAATTCTAGTAGCGCCAAGATCCCCAATGTTTGTTGAGGCCAATATCTCAGAAACAGATCTAGTACCGTTTAAAATACTTTGGATTAGTTCTTCTTGTTCTCTTAGTAATCTTTCAATTCTTTGATAGTTGAAAATGTCAGTATTAGCTAAGCTTTCTTGCTCTAGTCTTAAATCAAGAATCTTTTGTTGAGCAGTAAGGACGTTGCTAAAGTCAGTCTGGTTTAAGTTAATTTCTTGGAATTCACTTAAATTCAATCCGCTAAGTACATCAACAAATGTTGAGGTATCATTAGTAAGCTGTCTAAGAGCTAATCTTTGAGCTTCAATTTCCTTTCTGATCCTAACTTCTTCATCAAAGTTTTGACCGTTTAATTTTAAAAGGTCATTTTCTAGTTTAGCAATACTTGCATAGCCTGATACTACTTCGGCAAAACCTTCAGAATTAAATCTAGAAAATTCTCCATCTTCTAAGTTGCCTACTCCTGCACCTTCTAACAAAGTATTAGTTGCAGTTTGACGAGATCCTACTGAGGTTTTGAGAGCCAATGCTAAAGCTTCTACAGCCGCTTGATTTGCCGCTATATTTTCTGTAGTAGAGCTTTCAAAATTGCGTACTGCTAACTCATATCTATCAACTAGTGCGAGAGTATCTGCTCTTTGAGCGGGTGTAGCAAACAACAGAGAAGTTCTATTTAGCTCAACGCCTAACTGTTTAGCCACGTCTGCAATTTTGCTAGCGCCGCCAAATAGCTGTACGTTATCTAGGGCATCATTTATTGCCTTCTCTAACTTTGCCGCAATAGCTTCAGTTTCTTTCTGAACGTCGCTATCGTTAAATAGACCAAAGAGAAAATTAAAGTCTTGAACGTTTCTAAATTCACCGTCAGCTTCGCCTATTATTTGGGCAATATTTTCACCAACATTCTGACCAAATTGCTCTTGAAGTTGATTTAAGGCTTTTAAATCTCTCTGAACTCGTGCTAGTTGCTCTGGGCCAAGCCGACCCTCTTCTAATTGCGATTCTTCATTTGGAGCGATTACACTTTCTCTTAAACCAAAATCAAGACCTACAAGGTTACCAACAAGATCACCAAAGATTGCAAGGGGTTTTTGTATACTAGCAAGAATTGTAGTATCAGTTTGACTTAGGCTTGGAGCAGTTTCTGGGGTAATTCCTTTTTCAATTAGCTCTCTTCCAAGTGCAACTGAATCTTGTCTAAGCTGTTCTATAAGAGTATTAGTTTTAAGAGTAGCTACTACAAGATCAGTCTCTGCTCTTATTTGCTCTTTTTGAGTTGAGTAGGATTTTTCCTGTAACTCGTTAAGTGCAAATATTGCTCTTTTTAGTTCTAAGCTATTAGTAAGTAACTCTGAAAACTGATCGCCAGATAAGGAAGTAAGGCTTATATTGCTATCTTCAAGTACATCCTTGGGGTTTCTTGCTCTTATATCTACTGAGCTTATTCCCTGTATACTTTGAGGGTCAAAATCGCCTACTAATGCTTGCTCTAAAGCGCTTTTTCTAGAGTAACCGCTAACAAAAGTATCAATTAATCCAAATTGATTTTGTAGTCGTAAATTTACATTGTCTAGCTTTTCAAAAAACGTGTTTCCTACGCCGAATAAAGCAACGCCTAATGCACCTAATGCCGCAACCCCTGCCACAATAGCGGCAATGGTTAGGAACACAGGGTGGAATAGTATAGTAGTTAAACCTGTTAACACAGGGGCTACAACCGCAAACATGCCTCTAGTTACAAAGGATACTGCGGCGCTAATACCTGCTACGCCAAATAGACTAGCACCAATGAGACCTATTTCTGCAAAAGGTAAAAGGCTATTAACAAACCCACCACCTAAGCTGTCTACCTCACTAGCAACTGCGCCTGTACTAGCGAAAAACGCCGCCAGTCCACCTACACCTAGTAATACTTTACCAAAGATGCCACCTGTACCTGCTCGTCGTCTTGCTTTAGCCTCAACTGCCGCCGCTACGTTATCCGCCCCTCTTAAGCCTGCAAAGAAACTTGCTAAAGTTGCCTTTAATTTTGCGGGGGATCCTATAGTAGAATTTGTAAACAAATCTGTAATAGGTCTTCCTGAAGTAAAGGTTGTAGCAATAATCTTCATTTGAGCAAATAGCCCAGAGAAGGTTGTAAGTATTGCAGTTTTCAATGGCTCAAATATGGCAAGTACGTTAGCAGAGCTAAATGCATTTGCCAGAACAGCATAAACAGCAGAGAAATAACTTCCGATCTGAGGTAATAGACCAGTAAGCACTTTTATGACTCCGCCTGCTCCGTCTCTACCAAACAATGCGAGACCGATTGCGCCTACTTCTCCTGCTATAGCTTGTCCAGCTAGTGCTCTTACTATGTTTTTAACGAGGCCGACAGTACCTGCTACCTGTGCAATAATGTTAGAAATGCCTAAAGACCCTTTAGGTCCAAACAATAATCTAAATATTACGCCGCCAGCGGCAATAGCAGGTATACCTAACAGTAAACCGTTTACTGTGCTAAAGACAGTAGCTAAAGCGCCTCCGATAATAGGCAAGCTACTTAAAAGGCCATCTACAAAAGCCGCTCCTGCATTAAACAAGAAAGCAGGTAGCTCTTTGAGTGCTGCAATTAATACATCACCTACGACTGTTCCTAGCTTGCTAAATACGTTTTCAGTAATTTCGCCTACATCTGTTCCAAAGGATTGTAAAACACTGTCTAGCGTTTGAGTAATACTGAGACCTAAAACAGAAGCAATTGCGAAACCTACGCCGATAATTCCTGCCTTAGCGCCAACAATGGCAAGTACAATTCCTGCACCTATAGCATCAGCAAATATAGAGTTAAGCGCGGCTCCGATAGGTTGTATTACTGCTCTTATTAATCGAGCCGTATCTATGATACTATCAAAAGCACCTATGGCCTCTAGACCTTCTCTCAAAGCTAACAGTATTTGAGTACCTGAAGTTAGCAAATTAAAGTTTTGAAAAAAGTCAGCAGTCTTTTCAGACAAAGCCGCCATTTTTGCTTCAACGCCTTCTATGGTTCCGCCGAAAATAAAAATACCGATTGTTGCAAGACTAGCTAAAGAGACTATACCTGCTAGTATAGGGCTAACTAAGCCTAAAGCACCAATCAAGGATTGTACTATGCCAAAACTTATTATACCGCCTATAGCTCGTCCTAGAGATACTCCAAGAACTTCTAAGTCAAGAAAGGTTCCCGCTACATTATCTTTGAATTCTTTTAGCTTTCTAACTGTTTTTCTGAACCCTTCTTCAGCAAGCTCAGGAATCCCCTTCATGGTATCTGTCCAAGAGGAGTTACCTATGACTTCCATGTATATGTTTTCAAAGGTTTCAATTACACTGTTAGCGAACGCTTTAATGCCACGGTAAGCCTTGGTTAGGTTGTCTACCATTATGTTGGAAAAGTCACGAACGCCTTGTACTAGTTTCCTAAAGTCTTTAGAAATGTCACGGTTGACACCTAGTGATCTAAAGAGTGAGTTTGTAAATTCTTCTCCGAAAGAGCTTTTTGAGCCTGACTTGCCGCTTAGCGTATCTGCAATAGCTTTGCCAATTTCTTTGGATTTCTGTTTTACGTCTTTAACAATTCCTGTAAAGGTAGTGTTTATTTGTCCTCTTAGATTTCTGATACTTGCATCAAAAGAACCTTCGATTTCATCACTTAAACCTTTTAAGGCTTTTGTAAACTTTGTAATAGACTCGCCGCTTCTAGTAGTCTCTATAACAACATCAGCAAGAACACGGGTAAGCTCCCCTAAAGCCTTTAATCGCTCAAGAGAATCAACTGCCAGAGAAATACTAGCAGTAAAATTTTTGAAAGTTGCATTTACAGCATCATCAAAATTCTTTAATTCTTCAGTAGTTCTAATTAGCGTATTTGTGAAAACGCCAATAAATCTTTGAGCTGTAATTCCGATTTTAGCTATTTTAGTTACAACAATAGATTCTAAAATCAAGAAACCTTCAATAAGGACAGTAGTAGCGATTCGAGCATCTGCCGCCGCACTAGCAATACTTACCGAAATTCCTCTAAATATTTTAGCTACTGGTGATCTTGCGATACTTGCCGTAAATACATCAATTCTTTTAGAGAGATCAAAAAGAGCTACGTCAACTATATTTAAAACGCGGATAACATCAGAAGTTCCCTGAAGGAAAAATGATACGAACGCGCCTCTTAATCTTTGGATAGTAAGTAAGAAAGAAAGCGGTATTAATCTATTAAACGCTTCAACAAATAAATTACCTAAAGATCTTACTACTAAACCTACAGAGGTTAAAGTACCCCTAAGTGCGTCTCCAAAGATTCCACCTTCGTTTAAACCAGATAAGAATTCTCTTAAAGGAACCGCCGCGTCATTTAGGCTAGTGCCTAAGTTTAAAAGTGTTACAACAATCTTATTTGAAAAGCCTGTAAGCTGATCAATTTCATTTACAATCCTACCAACACCTGTTCCAAAAACGGTGAATGCCTGAGCAAAAGTAGGACTAATTTTTCTAAATTCTTCGTCAATTGCTTTAGACTGGCCTTTAAGTGCCTCAATTACCACTTCTGCGCTTAACTTACCTTCGTTAGCGAAAGCTCTAAGCTGGCCTACGTCTTTACCTAGCCCTCTAGCGATAGCCTGAGCAACGCCGGGTGTTTGTTCTAATACAGAGTTTAATTCTTGTCCTCTAAGCGCACCTGCCGCTAGGCCCTGACCTAACTGGACAATTGCCGCATTAGCAGATTCTGCCGAGGATCCTGATATCGTAATTGCTTTTGCAATGTTTTCTGTTACTTGAATAACAGTTGATTGTTCTACGCCAAGTTTCTTAGTGGCTCTTCCAATTCTAGAGTACAGATCAGCAAGAGATTCCTGATTAGAACGCGTACGAATTGCAATTGAGTTTAACTGCTTAAAAGCTAGCCCCTGCTCTTTTATGCTATCGGTAGTTAAGGCTATTCTTGCCTCTAACCGCCTATATGAGTCAGTGACGTTAGTTATCGCCTTAGCACTACCGATTACCGCAAAAGCCGCCGCAGAAACTTTAACAAGATTATCAAACTGCTTAGAAACTTTGTCTGTGGTGCTCGAAATGTTCTCAACGGCACGATTTAATCTGTCTAGATCAGCCCGTGCCTGCTTGGAATCACTGCGTACCTCAATTTCAACAGCCATTGTTTATCTCCTATAAAATAAAAAACCCCTCGTGGTTATATTAACCATCAAGGGGCTTTTCTATTAAGTTGTGCGAATGCTACTTCCTTTAACAGATCGGAAGTACTTGCCAAGTGTTTGTTCTATAAAACGAGGAGCCGCCTGCAAAGAGGTTCCCCTGTTGAGCACCTCAATGTAAGGTGTTCCGTTTGTAAAATAAAGACGTTCTACTTCCTTAACGGAGGTAGGCCCCAATGCAGAGGATACTGCTCCATTAATTCTGTCTTTAATTTTAAATCTATCCTTAGTAAGTAACCAAGATTGTTGCGCTCTACCAGTATCGATAGGTGTTGTGCGTTTAAGATCCTCTAACGCACGAAAGGCTGTTATTCTTTGTTGTTGATTTACTTCTTTATTAACTTGCTCTCGAGCTTTTCTAAACTCAGAAGCAATACCCTTTACACTAATTGATACTGGCATTCGTTAATCCTTTTTGTGAGCGCTTTGCAATCTTGCGCCAAATATAGATTTTGCGAGAGACTTTTGCATCTTAACTTCATTTTCTGCGTCGTCTTCCCATCTTTTCATTTGAAATATAGTTGGAAATATATTTTTAGATTCTTGTTTAACACCTTGACTTTGAAGAAACATTGCTGTTCTGTTGTCTTCTCGCCAGCCAATAGGCCGCGCTTCAAAGTATTTTGCCCACATGTGAAGCTCACTAGCAGGCATTTCGTTTTCAATTTGATAAACAGGGATCTTTAAATGAAAGGCTAACTCATATAACCAAAGATCGCTCTCGCTTATGCGTTTCCCGCCGCAGGGGTTGTTCCAATAATCGCTTCGGATAGCGAAGACAACTCTGCAATGGGGAATGTGTCGAAGTCTTCATCCGCCATTTCTTCTGCGCCTACTACTGCAAGTCGCAATACAAAGCGGAGGACTTCTAGCTGGTCAACGTTTTCTTCACCTTCTGCCGCTAATTCTTTAGTTTTAGCTTCAATGGCTCGAACATCACCAACTGTTAATACTTTAATTTCAACTTCGTCATCCATAAAAGGTACTGACTTAGTTTTTACTTTTCCGATAAATTTCTTCATTATTAGGTATCCTATTTACTTATCAAAGAGATGTTTGTTGTTTTCTTGAAAATCGTCTAATAGCTTATGCATTTTGCTTAAAATATCTAAAGTCTCAAATATTTCTTGTCGTTTAGTAGTATCGTCAACGTTGTCGTTGTCATTAAAATCTTTGTATCGATCAAAAGTTTTTCTTGAACTAAAATCAATATCTTTTTTCATATTTCGTAAAGTAGTTTGCAATACAAAAGATTTGTCAAATGGGGATGATTTCTTTTCTGTCATTTTAGTTATCCTGTATAAAATATCGAGAGGGCAAAGCGCCCCCTCGTTATCCCTATTTACGCAGGTAGAGCGTAAGTAGAAGTAGACACGTCAGCAACTAGGCTGAATGGGCCGTTGAAATCGCCTTCAATAGTCAGCGCCATTGTTGCCTGAAGAGAATCGCTCAAAGAAGGAGAGATTTCCAAGGAAGCAACAGTACCGAAGAAGTAGAAATCGGCGAACTTGTCTGCATTGTCTGCCAACATAGTTCCATTTGCATCAGTAGTGATGTCAGCGTCAGAGATACGAACGCGGAAGCACAAACGAGTGTTTGCCTTGCGAAGAGCATCAAGAGCTGAGTGATCAGAAGGGATGTAGTTCAGAGTGAACTCCAAAGAAGGAGCGTCAGACTGACCAGCAACCTGTGAAGAAGTAGCTTGACCGTAAACAGGAACGTTTACGATGTTAGCAGGAGTACCCAGTGAAGGGAACTCACGAACGTCACCAACGTGTACTACTGCAGCTTCTACTGTTTCATCAGTAGGAGTTTCAGTTGCAAGAATGGTTGCGCTGTTAGCTACAAAGAGTGCATGCAAGGAACCAGCTACGCTGTTTGCATCATTTGCGGTGTTAGGTACGTAGTCCAAAGTGGTGAACTTAGCCGCACCAATCGAAGTAATGTGAGCCATTTTTTAACCTCATAGTTAATTTGTTAGTTGTAAAATACGAAATCTACAGCATAATCGCCTCGAAATAACTCGGGGTTATCTCGATCGATCCCTATAACCTGTAGCGAACTCGAACGAGTTTGAGTACCGTTTGCTAGGGTCTTGTTCTGTAGAATATTATCTAGTAAATCTGCTATTTCCATTAGGCGCTTTACGCCTTTGTTAGCTTGAACATAAGTCTGGATAAAAATCTTTCCTTCTAATCCGAATCGCGCATAGTCGCTATTACTGTCTAAAGGCAGTACCTCAATTTTAACGAATTCAGATTTATTAGTAGGAACCGTTAAGTTAGACGGAAAGGCAGAAATGTTATTAGTGGTCCATGCTGAAGTTCCAAAAAGTCCTTCAACATCAGAAAGTACGTTAACATACTTTGACATATTATGCCTCCGTAACAATAAGGGTTACGAGTCCCGGTTCTACTTTATATGAAAGGATAGAGTGATTCTGGTTGTTAATGACTACAAGATCATAAACGTTAGGATTACCCAAGTCTGTTTCTTTTAATAGTACCTCTTTCCGAGGTGACAATACAATTTCTGCATTTGGATCTTGGTCTACATAGAGTACGATAGCAGTTACAGTAGATTCTGTAACGACGCTATTTGTTTCTCCAGTAGTAAAATCATAATCTGTAGAAGAAGATGTTCTTAAAGTAACAGTTTCTGCGAGATCTCCTACCGCTCTGAAAGCAGTATCAACTGAGTTATTAATAGTTCTGCGAAGAGACATGATTAATAACCTTCCCAATTTCTAGAGCCACCGCCGGAAAGCATTGGGCTAACTATTTTTCTAATAGTGTTCGGAAGAACCGAAGCCGAATAAACTTTCTTTAAGCTAATAGACCCTACTTTAATATCCTGAACGTCACCAGTTTTATCTATTAAACCCTCATTGTTTAAAAGATGAAAAGCTAGCTCGTAAGTTGCTCTTCGAAGAAGTTGAATATCTCTTCCGAGACTTGTTTCGACTTCATCTGTGGTAACGAACGTATAAGAAGAAAAGGTAGAATTTAACCCTCGACTGGAATCCCTAAAGACTCCAGCACGAGGAAAAGCCAGGTTTTGGTCACTTACTTGAGATTGACCTGCCCAAGAGAGCTCGTCCATCTGTAAAGTAGCGGTAACCAAAGCCTGTTCTTTCATTTGATTATCTGCATTTAACCAAGCGTTAACATCCAAGCGATTATCAAAGTAACTGTCGGCTTCGTTTAAAGTTACGTAAGAAGTAATACCTTTTGTAATTGCCATTTCAGTTACCCCTCAGATAATTAAGCGTGGAAAATAGGCAGAATACCGAGGTTAAGGATGTCAGCTTTACGCTCCCAAGCAGGAGTTGCCGCAGATCCAGCCAAGGCCGCGTTAGTTGCGAATGCAGTTTGAGTGCCAGTAAAGCTGTAGCCACGTGGGTGCATTACATAGCCCCAACGGTACCAAGCTGTAGTACGACCGCCACCCATGCCAACACCTTCGTTACGGTCAACGGCTACGGGGTTAGGAACGCTAACCATAGACATGAACAGTGAAGAAGGAAGCATCATGTAAGATACTTTTGGCTCGATTGCAGTAACGCCAGACAGAGCGGCGTAAGTAACGCTACCCAAGCTAACACCGAAGTTACGTGAAACGATTACACGGATAACACCACCGAGAAGAGTCTCGAAAGAGATGTTTCCATCAGTTACACGCTCGTCATCTACGAGGTTAGCAACCTTGATGTCGAGGTAAGTATCAGGTGATACAACCATGTATACGAAATCAGGAGCGTAGTCTGAGTATGCACCCATAGCGCGGATGATGTGCTCAACACGACGACCGGGGGCCGATTGAGTCAAGTCTACGAGAGGCTCGAGGGCAGAACCGGTACCAACAGTGTCGCTAGACGCCGCTACGTAACCGAATGCCTTTGAAGGATCCGCGTCAACTGCGTTTCCTGCCCAAGCATCGCTGTACTTAGTAGGAGCAAGATCGTTAGCTGTCTTAAGCTCAGTGTTTTGAACACCAGTTAAGCAAGCACGGAGAGCTTGATCTTCGTCTTCTGCACGAGTTTCAGAGAAGTCACGAGCGATCTTAGAAAGACCGTCTTGGCCAGAGATTACGCTCTGAACCATGTACTCGTTAGCACCGTGTGTACGTACAGTCTTGATGTAAGTCTGAACTTCAGTGCTGATGTTAGTTGTCTTTCCGTAATCTTCGTCTTGCGAAGCTACGTTAACAACTGCATTAGAAGATCCAGCTACGTCTTCTGCTGATCCGCCAGTTGCGCCAACAGCGTAGTTGCCGAGTGGCTTGTAAAAACGAACCTGACCGATGAAGTCTTCGCCGTTAGGGTTGATTTGCGCTTCTGATCCTACTAACTCAGTACCTACGAGCTTCTTTGCGCGTGTGTACATTTCATCAGTGTAAGCAGAAATTGCTT
>Ga0208971_1001187_pt1 | contig 16011 bp, 15 predicted proteins | sample AOAMet1_18_M0_10_2_FD_188229 | JGI IMG/M metagenome (GOLD analysis project Ga0208971, IMG submission 188229) | Ammonia-oxidizing marine microbial communities from Monterey Bay, California, USA - CAN11_18_M0_10 (SPAdes) | ecosystem: Environmental > Aquatic > Marine > Intertidal zone | place... | reverse complement strand
ACCCTCATTACCCCAGACAAAATTATTCATTGTCGCTTGGGAACCAGCGATAACGCCCAGCGCCCCATAAAGCGCATTACAGGCGGCTTGGCTCACTTCGGTATTTCCAGCGATTACAGCTGCAGGGTAAACAGGGTTCAGGATTGAGCCATCTGGTATGATGATATTTAACGGTTTAAGACAGCCCTCGTTCAATGGAATATTATGCTCAACCAAAGTTCTGAACACATAAAGAACAACCGCATGTGATACCGATTTTGGCGCGTTGAAGTTACCCTTGTGTTGTGGGGATGTACCCGTGAAATCAATATCGGCAGTGCCGTTTTCCTTGTTAACGCGTATCGCAATTTTAACAACACAACCATTGTCTGTCGGATAGGTGAAACTACCCTCGTTCAAATTGCTAACGACCGCGCGAACACAGGCTTCTGCGTTGTCTTGAACGTGACCCATATAGGCCGTAACCGTTTGCGCGCCGTAATTCGCCACGACCTTTAACAATGCCTGCCGGCCCGTCTCGTTCGCAGCGACTTGCGCCTTTAGATCGGCCATATTTTGCTGGATATTGCGGCAAGGATATTTTCCGGAACCCAACAAGGCCTCTGTTTCGTCAAGCAACAGCTGCCCTTGATCAACAAGACGGAAGTTCTCAATCAAAACGCCCTCTTCATCGATGTGACTGGAATCCGGTGGTGCCGAGCCGGGCGTGCGCCCGCCAATATCAGCGTGATGCCCCCGCGACCCCAACCAAAACAGGATATCATCCCCCACGAACACAGGCGTAACCACGGTCACATCAGGTAAATGAGTTCCCCCTTGGAACGGGGAATTTAGCATGAATGCGTCGCCTGATTTTATGTCCCCTTTGTTCAATCGCATAACAGTTTTGATACTGTCTGACATTGAACCAAGGTGAACCGGCACATGCGGGGCATTTGCCACAAGGTCACCTAGATGATCAAAAATCGCGCACGAAAAATCCAACCGCTCCTTGATATTCACTGACCAACTGGTGTTAGCCAAGGTGGCCCCCATTTGATCAGCAACTGACATGAACAAATTGTTAAACACTTCTAACAACACTGGATCAACTGTTGTGCCTGCTGCCAATTCACGGCTTTTCTCAACGAGACGTTCCAGAATTAAATTACCCATTTCATCCACGCTTGCTGACCATTCTGGTTCAATCACATTGGTGCCCGTCGACTCGATGATAATTGCAGGTCCTTTGATGACCTCACCAATTTTCAAGGCACCGCGATCAACAAATTGCGTCGACTGCCAAGTCCCATCAAAATAGACATCCAATGATGACGCGCTTTGATGGGTAACGTCTTGTGATATTATTCGATCAGCAGCGGCACCTGATCCACCGATACCTTCGACGCTTATCAAATCGATAAACAGACCCCGTTCAGGAGACACAAAACCAAATCTTGATTTATGTGTTGCTTCAAAATCCGCCTGCATTTGGGCAGGTGTTCCAAAAGGAACCTCTAGTGTCTGGTGTGACCCGTCATATCGTAAATGAGCCCGTGCAATTGTTTCAATTTCGTTCTCTGCAATCTTATGTTCCGCCACTTCACGCGTCGCCTCAGCAGCAAGCTCATCGCGCAGTTTTTGCGCAGCATCGACATCTGCCACTGGGCAATCCAGTTGTGCCTCTTTCAGAACGCGAATATCGGCCAACCCCATGCCATAGGCTGACAAAACACCAGCGTAAGGGTGCAAAAATACGCGTTTCATTCCCAAGGCATCTGCCACCAGACAGGCATGTTGTCCGCCCGCGCCACCAAAACAATTTAACGTATACTGGGTCACGTCATGACCACGCTGCACGCTAATTTTCTTAATTGCGTTGGCCATGTTATCAACGCCGATGCGCAAAAATCCAGCGGCGACATCCTCGTTACTTTGGACAGGCTGTCCAGTGGCTTTGGCAATCTCTTGTGCAAGATCGGAAAACTTTGCAACAACGATTTCCCGATCCAAGTTTTGATCACCGTTAGGGCCGAAAACGGGTGGAAAATGTTCCACGGCCAGTTTGCCAAGCATCACGTTGCAATCGGTTACAGTCAGCGGCCCGCCGCGTCTGTAACAGGCAGGACCAGGATCCGCGCCAGCACTTTCTGGTCCAACCTGAAAACGTCCGTCGCGGAATGACAGGATCGACCCACCACCAGCCGCAATTGTGTGAATATCCATCATCGGTGCGCGCATACGAACGCCCGCCACCATCGTTTCAAAGCTGCGCTCGTATTCACCAGCGAAATGGCTTACATCAGTCGAAGTACCGCCCATGTCAAAGCCGATAAGCTTATCAAAACCAGCGGCCTGAGCGGTTTTTACCATCCCAACGATGCCCCCTGCGGGGCCCGACAAAATTGCGTCACGTCCCTGAAAACTGCGCGCGTCGGTCAAACCACCGTTGGATTGCATAAACAACAACTGATCCGCCCCGCCCTTGCCCATATCCAAGGCGTCAGCCACTTGATCAACGTAGCGGCGCAAAATGGGCGACAGATACGCATCAACGACCGTCGTATCCCCACGCCCTACCATTTTGATCAAACGCGATGTCGCCTGAGAGGCGGAAACTTGTGTGAACCCAATTTCAGTGGCCAGTTTCGCAAGTTCATTTTCGTGGTCAGGGTTCAAATAGGCGTGCATCAAAACGATCGCTACGGATCGAAACCCATCTGCATATGCTTGTTGAAGCGCGGCTTTGGCCGCTGCAACATCTAAGGGCGTTACTTCTTTACCGCTTGCATCAAGGCGACCTGTAACCTCTGTCACTTGAGTGTACAATAAATCTGGGCGCTTGATTTCTAGATCGAATAAATTGGGACGGTTTTGGTAACCAATTTTCAACAGATCGCGAAATCCTTCATTGATCAAAAGCAGGGTTTTTTCGCCCTTACGTTCAAGCAAAGCGTTTGTGGCAACTGTCGTACCCATTTTGACTGCAGAAATTTTTTCAGCCAAAAGCGGGCCACCACCCATCAAATCTGTGATCCCTTGAACCGCCGCATCGCGATATCGTTCAGGTGCTTCTGACAACAGTTTTGCGGACGCGAGCCCGCCCTCAGGTGTTAGCGCGACAACATCCGTAAATGTACCACCACGATCAATCCAAAATTCCCAATTTCCCGACATGTCGCCCTACCCAAATTATTGTTCCAACAGCATTAATCTTGGGCTAGTCAGTGTCAACGCAAGGTCCAACAAAAAACGTCACGGACAAACGAAAAAGGCCACTCCCAAGGGGAATGGCCAGTGTTGAATTTTACGTTCATGTTAATTGCGGGAAGGGTAAACCCCAAACAACGAAATACACCAACGATTTACCAAGAACGGATCTGTTGTGGGAAAGGCAATATTACCGCCGGACGGCGCAAGCGTCGACGTTGCTGATCCTGCCACCATTTCTGCATCCAAAGTCGGTGCACTACGGCCACCCGAATATGCCGGGGCAGACGCCAGTGCCTTATTCGCAGGAGCAGTACCTCCTTGGGCTGCTGTTGTGGCGTGCAAGGTCGATGTTGCAGCGTGCGTATGGCTTGGCAAATTCAATGGATTAAGGGTCACAGTTTCCGCGCCACCGCGTTGCCCCCATCTAACCGAGCTTACACCGGGGCCAGTGCCAACATGGACTGGATTACGGCTGCGCAAATCGGGCAATCCAAAAGTAGTTCGACCGTCACCACCAAATGTTGTCCCCAACAAACTGAAAAGTGCGTCATTCGAATTTATCACCAATAGCTGACCATTGGCCTCGGCCCAAGCACGCGGGCAATATCCAAAACCAACATCGGCTAGTTGCCCAATATAAGGATTGGATTGAGCTTGAACTTGCGCAGGTGCCATTGGGGCCAAAAACCCAACGGCTGCAATTGCTGTTAGTAATAGTTTTCTCATATCAATTCTCCGATTAATTAAAACCTACAAAGGTTTCACGTTTTATCGATGGGTTTACCTTTCACTCGCTTAGTTGCGAGGAGGGAAACTTCCATCAGTTGCGATGCAGGTATACATCCCTAAAAACGGATCATTGATATTAAACGATTGGCCACCGCCAGTTGCGGCAACAGTTGTCGTAACACTACCTGCCACCAACGATGCGTCCAAAGTCGGTGCACTGCGGCCACCTGAATAAATTGGAGCAGAAGCCAGTCCCTTATCCGCAGGAGCAGAACCTCCTCGGGCCGCCGTCGTTGCGTGCAAGGCTGATGTTGCAGAGTGCGTGTGGTTTGGCATTGTCGCCGCTGTTAATGTAACTGTATTTGCGCCACCTCGTTGCCCCCAAGCCATGGTATTAAGGCCTGGACCATGCCCCACGTGTACCGCTGAACGGCCACGAAGATCTGGCAATGCAAATGTTGTGCGACCGTCGCCACCATAAGTAGTTCCTAGCAACGAGAACAAAGCGGTATTTGATGAAATAGCAATTATTTGACCATCAGCCAGGGCCCAACCACGAGGACAAAGTTAAAACCTACTGTCATCAATTGCCCAAGATACGGATCAACTTGTGCTTGTGCTGTTGTTGGTGTGATTGTTGCTGTCATGCCCAAAGCAACGGCGGCAGAAAGGAAAAGATTTCTCATTTTTAATCTCCAAAAAATAACTAGGCAAGCAGCCCAAAATAAACGTCCAAAACTCATTACAAATAAAATCATGTAATAGGACATGACCATTCAAGCACAACTTTTGCTTTCTAGGAAATGATTTTTTGACTTTGCGAACGCAAAAAATGGAAATACCCTGAAATTTGGAACCAATTTCACGATTTCCGTTTCAAAACTTACATTTTTTATTCCAATTGATTTTGGCAGTAGTAGACTATGTTTGGCCTGATCTCGCACATTGAAGCTACAGAAGTGCACTTATCGATCACAACAGATCAATAATACCCTCTGCATAATCGCAAAGGCCCACCGCCAGATGCATCTGGCGGTTGGCCAGACAATCCGCTAAAGCTGGCTCGACTTTGACGGAGACGAATGAAATGCGCGTATTGATCACATCTGCGATCCCTTACATCAACGGGATCAAACACTTGGGTAATCTTGTCGGTAGCCAACTTCCAGCCGATCTTTACGCCCGTTTCATGCGCGCGCGTGGTCACGAAGTGATGTTCCTTTGCGCAACAGATGAGCACGGCACACCGGCCGAATTGGCGGCAACAAAAGCTGGCAAACCAGTGGCTGATTTTTGTGCAGAAATGCACGAGGTTCAGGCGACAATTGCCAAAGGTTTTGGCATGTCATTTGATCATTTCGGGCGTTCATCTTCGCCACAAAACCGTGAGCTAACACAGTATTTTGCTGGTAAATTGGCAGAAAATGATTTGATCGCCGAAGTCACAGGTAAACAGGTCTATTCCAATGCTGACGGCCGGTATTTGCCTGATCGTTATATCGAAGGTACATGCCCCAATTGCGGATATGATGGCGCGCGCGGCGATCAATGTGAAAACTGTACGAAACAATTAGATCCAACCGATTTGTTAGAACCTCGGTCCGCCATTTCCGGTTCCACCGATCTAGAAGTGCGCGACACTAAACATTTGCATTTGCGTCAATCTACGATGGTTGATCAGCTAGAGGCATGGATTGACAGCAAGAAAGATTGGCCAACGCTGACAACATCGATTGCACGCAAATGGCTGCGCGATGGGGATGGCCTACAGGATCGTGGAATTACACGTGATCTTGACTGGGGTGTGCCTGTCAAAAACGGAACAGAAGACTGGCCTGGCATGGAAGGCAAGGTTTTTTATGTATGGTTTGATGCACCGATAGAATACATCGCTTGTGCCGCCGAATGGGCAGAAGCAAACGGAAAATCCGAGGCTGATTGGCAACGCTGGTGGCGCACCGACAAAGGTGCGGATGACGTAAAATATGTTCAGTTCATGGGCAAGGATAACGTGCCATTTCATACGCTTTCGTTTCCCGTTACGATATTGGGTTCAAACGAGCCTTGGAAATTGGTTGATTACATTAAATCTTTCAACTTTCTTAATTATGATGGTGGTCAATTCTCGACATCCAAAGGCCGTGGCATTTTCATGGATCAAGCCTTGGAAATCCTGCCTGCTGATTATTGGCGTTGGTGGCTTTTGTCCCACGCGCCGGAAAATTCAGACAGCGAATTTACATGGGAAAATTTCCAATCCTCTGTAAACAAAGATCTGGCCGACGTCCTTGGGAATTTCATCAGTCGTATCACAAAATTCTGCCGCTCAAAATTCAGCGAGGCGGTACCAGCGGCCCCACTTGATGCCATTGCACAAGAACGTGCAGGATTATGGGCGTCACTTGCGCCGTTAATTAAAGAATACGAAACCCATATGGAAGCGATGGAAGTTCGAAAATCGGCCAATATGCTTCGTGCGATTTGGGTGGTTGGCAATGAATATTTGCAAAACACAGCACCTTGGACAGTTAACAAAACTGATCCCGAGGCCGCCGCCGCCATCGTACATGTTTCCCTAAACTTGATCCGCCTTTTTGCAGTTGTTTCCAGCCCCTTTATTCCGCATGCCGCCCAACAAATGATGGATGATATGCACACGGATGATTGGTCTTGGCCTGAAGATGAGAGTGCGCTGTCCGCCCTTTCAACAGACCACGCGTTTACCGTGCCTGAGGTACTGTTTGCAAAAATTGACGACGAAACCCGCGAGGGCTGGGCCGAACGGTTTGCGGGCAAGCGCGACTGATCAGAACAGTGCAATTGCACTAATGATTGACAGCTTTTGCAAGATAGTTGACACTGTCAACTATGCAAGAACCTTTGCCATACGATCTGCACGCCGCGTTGGGGTATCAGCTGTCGTTAACCGCTCGTACAAACGAGCGGCCGTTTGAGGATGCGCTAAAGGCATTTGGGTTAACACGGATTACTTGGTGCATCCTAATAACGGTGCAAAACGAAAATCTCAGCATGCCCTCTGCAATCGCAAAATTCATCGGCATAGACCGAACCGCCACATCTCGGGCTTTAAAGTCGCTTGAAAAATCAGAACTTATTGCCCGTGTTGGCGGCCAAGATGATAAGCGCACAACAAGTGTTAAACTCACGGCCAAGGGACTGACTGTATTAGCGAAAGTTGTTCCAGTGGCGCAACTTCATCGCGCTAGATTTACAGAAAAACTAACTGATGCAGAGCATAAGCTACTGCTTTCGCTTCTTTCAAAATTGCGTGCAGGCGAAGACGCCGCCCTTACTAATATTTAGGTACCCTATGGCCAAGTTATTCTCTTACAAAAATCGCCCAATGCATTTTGGTCAGTATCCGATGGAAAAGTTGGTACGCCAAAATGATATGCCCGACCTAACAGCTATTGGAACCCCTAAGCCATTGTCATTCCGTCGCCCGGACGACCCGCTATCAATTGTAAATGCCATGCAAGAATATCAGGCCATGCTGGACGCAACGCGCGAAGGATATGTAAAACGCGAACGTGCGGACATTCCAAGTGATCTACAGGAACGCAGCGATCACCTTAAATCATTTGGTTATTATTGCGATGCGGCCATGGTTGGTATTTGCGAAATTCCAAATACCGCTAATTTGGAAACACCGCTTAAGAACCCAGATGTTGGTCGGTTGGCGGAAAATCTAAAGACTATGCAACCCAAGACATTTGCGGCAGGCGTTGATGTAATCATGGCGAGTTTGCGTGAATCTATGGCCAAACCACCCAAGGATTGCGCACATCATACCCATGCCTTGCTCTTTCTGTACGAATATCCACGCGATCCAAATCAAGGCGAGGTCGGAACAGATTGGATCCAAAACGCCCAAGCACCACGTGCCTGTTTACGCGGCATGGAAACGGCGGTTACCCTTGCCAACTATATTCGTTCCTTGGGTTGGGATGCACGCGCGCATTCACCTGCGGAAAGTGACGTAAATCTTGATCAATTGGCTGTTGCTGCTGGATTGGCAACCATCGTAGGTAATCACGTTGAAAGCCCATTTCATGGAAATCGTTTTCAGATTTGCGCTGTGACCACCACGCTTGAAATGGCAACTGATCGACCATTGGCTGCGAAACAATCCCTTGGTGCTTCGTGGAAATTGGGCCTCGGTACGAATGCGAAAAATGCGAGAAACTCTGATCCCTTCCGAACCCGTAACTTTGCTGATGGACCGCACCCTTTTGAGCGCTTAAAGCGTGTGGAAAATCCAACAACTTATATTGATGCAGTAAATGTCGCGCGTGTTCCAAAACGCGCAAATATGTTTGCACGTTCATTATTTGGTGATCTTGGTAAGAAGGTTCAGGACAGCTCAAAAAATGGGAATTATTTGCGCAAGTCTGCGGCCGCTTTTGCGTTTCGACCCAGTCTTGGCGCATTCATTTTGCTGCAAGACGGCAAGGCCGGCGACATTCATCCAAGCACGCTTGACCCAACTTCAAATGCGGCAAACATCAAGGCCGCGCTTTATTATTTGGGTGTGGATGCCGCTGGCCTTTCAGCATGCCCTGACTGGGTTTATTATTCCCACGATGCAGCGGGTGAACCTTTGACACCTTATCATAGCAATGCCATTTCCATGATCATCGATCAGGGGCAAGAAACGATGGAAGGCGCATCTGGAGATGACTGGATTGCATCCGCGCAATCCATGCGTGCCTATTTACGGTTCTCATTGCTAGGTGGCGTATTAGCACAACACCTGCGTCGTCTTGGGTACACCGCGCGCGTTCATACAGTAATGGACGACGAAGTATTGCATCCCCCGCTTTTGTTGTTGGCCGGTCTCGGCGAGGTTTCCCGCATTGGTGAGGTGATCTTGAACCCATATCTTGGGCCGCGTCTAAAATCGGGCATTGTGACCACAAACATGCCGATGGATCACGATAAACCCATCGATTTTGGGCTGCAAAAATTCTGCGAGTCTTGCAATAAATGCGCGCGTGAATGCCCATCTGGTGCAATCACAGCCGGCCCCAAACTGATGTTCAATGGGTATGAAATATGGAAATCCGACAGCCAAAAATGTACGTCATACCGAATAACGACGCTGGGTGGTTCGATGTGTGGTCGTTGTATGAAGACATGCCCATGGAATCTAGAAGGCCTGTTTGCCGAGGCACCTTTTCGATGGGCCGCCATGAATTTGCCGGGGACAGCCAAAGCCCTTGCCAAACTTGATGACAAGGTAGGAAACGGTGAAATCAATGCCGCCAAAAAGTGGTGGTGGGATTTAGAAATGATCGACGAAGGGCCCTATGATCCTTCACCACATCCAGTGAATGCCCGTGCCTTATCCAAAGACCTTGATCTAAAGTATGAGGATCAAACACTGGCGGTCTATCCGGCGCCATTGGCCCCACCACCCTATAATTATCCGTTCCCAATGGATCGCGAGGCTGGGATTACGGCTTATGAAGGTATGATTGACGCAAAAGAGCATAAACGCCGCCGTGCTGCGGGCGACCCACCGGAACATATTTACAACCCTGATCAAGGCGAAAGCCCCGTTTTGCAGGTCGTCCTAAGTAAGGTCGAGACCATGACGGACTTGGTCACCAAATACGAATTTTCTATGCCTGATGGTTCGCCCATGCCTGTGGTTACGGCCGGTGCCCATGTCGATGTCGTCGTAGCACCTGAATTTTTCCGTCAATATTCCCTGTCTGGCGATCCCTCTAACCGAAACAACTACCAAATTGCAGTTCTGCGCGAAGATGCAGGGCGCGGTGGATCGAAACTGATGCATCGCATTTTTCAGGAGGGTCGCAAGCTGTTTATTTCAAAACCTATTAACCACTTCCCTTTGGTTGAGAGCGCCAGTTTCACCTATCTAATGGGTGGCGGTATTGGCATCACACCAATGATTTCCATGGCGCATCGGTTGCATAGTATTGGTGCTGATTTTGCCGTGCATTACAGTTGTTCAAAACGTGCCAATGCCGGTTTTCTTAACGATTTGGCAAAGGTCCCTTGGGCCGACAAAGTGCACTATCATTTTTCAGACGAAGACAGCCGCGCCGATTTGCATCACGTTTTAAAGCCGCACAAAGACGCGCATGTTTATACTTGTGGGCCTGACACTTACATGGAAAGTGTCATGTCTGCCGCCAAGCACAATGGTTTTCCTGAGGATTGCCGCCATTTGGAATATTTCTCAGTGCCAGAACAACCCGAATATGAAAATTTTGATTTCACATTCAAATTGGCGAAATCTGGCAAGGTTGTGCATGTGCCAGCGGATACCATTCCGTCAGATGCACTGCTGGCCGCAGGTGTTTCAATTGATGTGAAATGTTCTGATGGTTTGTGTGGTGTTTGCAAATGCAATGTGGTGTCAGGGGACGTTCAGCACCGTGATTTCGTGTTATCAAACAAAGAACGCGAAACACAAATGATCGTTTGCCAATCACGAGCAGCGCAAAAAGATGGAGAGGTTGTGCTGGATATCTAGGTCCAGTTGATCGCCTCGCCACCAGGCAAACTGTGGCGCGCTGTCATTAGGTTTTCCGGTGGAATGTTTTGTGCCTCGGAAAATTCCAACACCCACTCGTCATTCATCATAATGAAATCAAGTACAGAAACTTGAAATTCAGACGTGCCAAGGGCCGCGTGAAACTCATCTACGCCGAAACCTGTCGCGCCCATGAAAACTGGTAAAAGCTCGTCATTGCCAGCAAGCCATTCAATGGCCTTAAGCGCGATCACTTCTGCAGCGTCTTTATTCATTTGTTCACTTCCCAGAAATACTTTCTTAACCAATTAGTAGAATTATCAATCAAACGCAAAGTACATCTAGCGGGGTAATTGTAATGTCCAACCGCGTTTTGGTTATCGACGAAATCGCAACTAATCGGATTGTGCTGAAGGTTAAATTGGCAAACGCTTGTTACGATACCATCCCAGTTTCCGCAGGTGCAGATGCCTTGGCAACCGCGATGGAATGTAAGCCAGATCTTATTTTGGTAGATGACAATGTTCAATCAATGTCATGGCGCCGTATTGCCGCGCAAATCAAAGGTCAGTCAACCACGACCAATATCCCAATCGTTTTAATGGCCAACAACGTAACACCCGATCTTAGGTTGGATGCTTTTCGAATGGGTGTGAATGCGGTTTTTAGCAAGCCGTTGGATGAAATGCTTTTGCTGTCGCGTATACGCGGCATGGTGCGTGGGAAACATGAATTTGAGACATTGATGTTACGGTGTAAAACCTCATCTGCGTTGGGATTGGTTTCTGAGGCAATGACGCAAAGACCAAAGGGGCAAATTTCCCTTATTGGGTCCGATAATGACGCAACGCAGGGGATAAAACACCAACTTGAGGCGCTCATTTCTCATGACATAATCATTCAGTCGCGCACCGAAGCGCTGGCAACCTTTGGCTCAAAAAATAAAGATACACGGCCCAGCGATGCTTTCGTCATCGTTCCCAAACAAAACTCGATTGAGGATTTTCTTCCGACCCTAAAAGATTTGTTGGTTTCGTCCTCAACGCGCTTTTCCTCGGTTCTGCTTTACGGCGCGCAATGTCACTTGCACAAAACCAGTATCGACCCGTTGCTTGGGTTTGATTTGGGTGCAAGTGAGGTTTTATTGGGCGATACATCGGTGGCGGAATTGGCCATGCTGTTAAATGCCCATGTTGCGCGAAAACAATTGGCAGACGGATTACGCTCACGGGTTCAGCAAGGGTTGAATTTAGCTTTGACCGATCCACTGACTGGGATATTTAATCGACGCTACGCCACCCACCATATGGCCACCGTTGAAAAAGAATTTCATGAAACGCAAAAACCCTTTGCTGTAATGTTGCTAGATTTGGATCATTTTAAACAAGTGAATGATAAATATGGCCATGTTGCTGGCGACATTGTGCTGACCGAAGTGTCCGCTCGTTTGAAAGCAAACCTACGTCACATTGATCTGATATCCCGCTTTGGTGGCGAAGAATTCTTGGCCATTTTAACAGACACAACCAAGGAACGTGCGGTCATTGTGGCGGAACGTTTGCGCCGATTAATTCAGGAACAACCCGTATGCCTTGCTGATGGCACTAATATTCAAGTGACGGTCAGCATCGGTATGGCGTTATCTGATGCAAACAGCGCGCAATGTGCAGCAATGTTAAAAGACGCTGATGGAGCGCTTTATGCTTCAAAAGCCGAAGGGCGCAATTTAGTTACAATCGCCTCTTCGCGCACAGCGGCTTAACGCTTACTTTCTTTTTCGGGGCCCACGTTGCGAAATTTCTTCTAAGCGATCTGCAAGTTCCGCACGCTCAGTCGCATCAAGACCGTTGACCTGTTCCACAAAAATTTCCTGACCTTTTGTACGCATTTGATCAATAGTTTTGTTTTGCAGAGCTACGGCCGCCGCAAATACTGCTGGATCAAAAGGTTCTGCGCGCAAACTTTCAACCATCGTCAAAAGGTTTTGCCTAGCGGCTTCACGCCCCTCTTTTAAATTGAGGCCTTGATTTCGCATTTTTTCGCGCACTTCTCGGCGATCTTCCTTGCTGAGTGCTTGGGAATAAAAAGTATCACCCCGACGATCACCACCGGGACCTCCCTGATGCTCTGGTGGCCCTTTGATGACCATGCCAACAACCAGCCCAACAAAAAGTAAATTCACAGCTAAAGAAATCAACAAAACACCACGAAACTTGCGCGATACCTGATTAGTGCTTGGGTTCGCCTCGGTTTTCATGCCTCTTCCTCCAAAAATTGGGTGTCAAAACCCAGCAAATTGTCAATCGTTGCCCCAGTTTCCTCTACACTCGCGGTCGAGTAGTAATCAGACGTAAAATCCTCAAAAGCTGAGGGTGGGCTTATCCCCATCCACAATCCAGTGGCCGTAGCTGTCGCCAATCCTCCGATTGCTTTCCAGCCTCCCACCATATCCATCAGGCTGTTGAATAAAGATGGGGCCGCAACAAATGCAGGTTCATTCTTCAATGTAATCTGTTCATCAGCATCATTAAGGATACGCATCATCAGATCACCGCTGGGTTGTTCAGACTCAGCGCTCGCCAAATCAAACAAATCATCCAACATAAAATCGTCATCTTTTTTAGGCATTTGGTTCGTCATCTTCATACCCCAGTTCATTTTTGCGCGCCTCAAGTGCGGTTTTCAAGGCACGTTTTCCGCGCGCTGTTAAACTTTCAACAGCTTCAACACCAATTTCCATAATTTCTGCAATCTCGGGATTAGCTAATCCTTCGATATGTCGCAAAACCACCGCTTCACGTTGTCGATCCGGTAACGTCTGCAACGCTTCGTCCAGTGCATTTAAGCGCGCTTTGTTCTGAATGGCCGCCAATGCAGATGGCGCTTCATCCATAGGTTCATCAATCTCGTCTATCGAGCTTGAGCGCATTTTACGGCGCCGATCGATACACAAATTAGAAACAACACGATAAAGCCAAGTCGTTACTTTCGCCTCGCCTTGGCGCCATTCACCCGCCTGTTTCCAAAGTTTAAGCATGGCATCTTGCGCGACATCTTCGGCCTCGGCCCGATCACCGCCCAGCATCCGCATGGCAATGCCCAGAATTTTCGGAGTTAACCGTAACGCCAAAGCCCGCGCGGCAGAGCTGTCGCCATTACCATAAAGGATCAACAGCGCCTCATCCGAGGTATCGTTCATGGCGTCAAATGGCATATTCATCCTACTGTGCGGTTATCCCGTTTTCCCAAAAATCACAAGCGCCCGACCAAATGATCACCATCTGGTCGGGCCCCAAATCAATTTATTCGGATGATTTTTTGTGACCTTTGCGGCCCTTGAATTTCGAGGCCATTTCTTCAAATTCTTCTTCAGAAATTTGACCATCGGCGTTTGCATCCATGCGCTCAAACATACGTTCGCCGCGGTCACCTTTTTTACCACCATCTTCAAGTTCAGCAGCACTCAGCAAACCGTCATTATTTGCGTCATGGCGTTCCATCATTTTGGTTGCGCGTTCTTCTGCGTGCTTTGCTGCACGGGCTTCGGCTTGTGCTGTCAATTCGTCAACACTGAGAGAACCGTCATTGTTCGTGTCAGCCTCGGCAAAACGCGCAGCTTTCATCGCTGCGAAATCTTCCAATGTCAAAACGCCGTCGTTGTTTGCATCAAGCTCTTGAAAGCTGGGGCGTTCACCGCCATCTGGGCCGCCACGTGCCATTGCAGACGTAGAACCAACCAAAGTGATTGCACCCAATACAAGGGCAGCGGCTGTTAGTGCTTGAACAGATTTAAGTTTCATTTTTTATTTCTCCGTAGGTACAGTTTTCATTAAAACAACGCAGTCTAATTCGTTGTTCACAGGGTAAAACGCACCAGTCACCAACTTCCGTCGAAGTTTTTTAATTTTTTTTGCGACATCCCGCCGCAATGTCATCCTGACACACTGTTATTACGGGAAATGCAGTCTATTTCATGGAGACTTTCAGACGGTGGAAATGTAATGACCCAAGCAATCCAAGAAGATGATCGCCCTTTAAAGCCAGCGTTGAAGCGCGGATGGAGACAGCGTTGCCCTAATTGTGGCGTTGGCCCGATGATGAAAGGCTTTTTAAAAGTTCGCGATGAGTGCCCTGTTTGCAAAGAAGCGTTGCATCACCACCGCGCGGATGATGGCCCTGCCTATTTGACCATTTTGGTCGTTGGCCATCTGATGGCGCCACTCATTGTTTGGTTCTTTGTTGAATTTCGTCCCGAACCAATGGTGATGATTTCTGTGTTTACTGTTGGTTGTGTCGCCTTATCGTTATTTTTGCTGCCAAGATTCAAAGGCGCTATCGTGGCGATCCAATGGAGCAAATATATGCATGGCTTTAGAAAAGCCTGACAAAAGAGATTGCACATTTTAGGACACAGGCGCAAAGTCTGACCATGGATAAAACAGCAATTCGGCATGCCGCCACCGTTATTCTGATCCGCCGTGATCAGCCTGAACCTCGTATATTAATCGGCCAGCGCGGCAAAAACGCAGCGTTCATGCCCTCAAAGTTTGTATTTCCTGGCGGTGCACTTGATCCAGCCGACGCCGGCATCACCTTGGTAAACGATCTTAGTGATGATTGTTTACGGCGCTTGCAGGCTGAAACGGACCCAACGCTGGCAGAACCACTTTTGGCCGCAGCGGTCCGTGAAGTTTGGGAAGAAACGGGATTGCGTTTGGCACGCAATGGGCAAGCACCCGAAAACGCGCCAAAAGATTGGCAAGGTTTCTTTGATGGCGGCTATGTGCCCAGTGCGCATGGGTTTGAATTTATTTTTCGTGCGATTACACCACCTGGCCGAACCAGACGATTTGATGCACGGTTCTTTCTAGTGGATGCCGAAAACTTGATTGATGACCTAGATGATTTTTCTGCTGCATCGGATGAGTTGAGCCATTTGCAGTGGGTCGACATCACCAAAATGCGTGAATTTGATTTGCCCTTCATCACCGAGGTCGTTTTGGCCGAGGTGCAAGCATTGTTAAAAAAAGGCGGCAAAGTTCAAACTGTACCGTTCTTTTATCATGGCGTCTCCAGTTCTGAGTTTAAGCGCCTATAGGCTAAACATCAAAACGACGACACTGATGACAATGACCAATGCGCCCAGAACTTCCCTTGGTGTTGGCTGTTCTTTGAAATAGAAATACGACGCCACAAACGCGAAGATCAATTCGACCTGCCCCAATGTGAAAACATAGGCTGCGTTTTGCAACGTGAAGGCCATGAACCAACAAAGCGACCCTCCCATCCCCAAAATGCCAACTAACCCCGTGATCCGCCAACTGCGGATCACCAGACCCATTTCCGGACGTGCGCGAACCGACATCCAAATCGCCATGACAACGGTTTGAAAGCAAGTGACAAAGGCTAATGATAGCGCCGCCCTTAAAATGAAATCACCACTGCCAACAGAAAGCGTGGCCGCGCGGTAGGAAACGGCCGATATGGCAAAAAACACCCCCGAAGAAACACCAAAGATCGATGCCTTGTTGAAAATTCGTTCCCAAAGTTTTCGTTTTGGATCT
>Ga0208971_1001183_pt1 | contig 16047 bp, 13 predicted proteins | sample AOAMet1_18_M0_10_2_FD_188229 | JGI IMG/M metagenome (GOLD analysis project Ga0208971, IMG submission 188229) | Ammonia-oxidizing marine microbial communities from Monterey Bay, California, USA - CAN11_18_M0_10 (SPAdes) | ecosystem: Environmental > Aquatic > Marine > Intertidal zone | place... | reverse complement strand
TGGAGTGGAGAATGTCATCGCAGTCGCATCGGGCAAAGGCGGTGTTGGCAAATCCACAGTCGCCTCAAATCTGGCCTGTGCATTGGCGGCAGAAGGTCGTCGCGTTGGCATCTTGGATGCTGATGTTTATGGCCCATCCCAACCCCGCATGTTGGGTGTTTCAGGACGACCCCAAAGCCCTGACGGCAAACTTATCTTACCCTTGCGAAACTTTGGCGTGACGATGATGTCTATCGGTCTTATGACCAACGATGACCAAGCGGTTGTTTGGCGTGGCCCTATGCTGATGGGTGCCTTGCAGCAAATGCTGACGCAGGTTCAATGGGGTGCTTTGGATGTATTGATTGTTGATCTGCCACCGGGCACTGGTGACGTTCAAATGACATTGGCTCAAAAGGCGCACTTGGATGGTGCTGTGATTGTGTCCACGCCCCAAGACGTAGCGCTTTTGGATGCACGCAAAGGCATTGATATGTTTAACCAATTGGGCACGCCCATTATTGGCATGATCGAAAACATGAGCACGCATATTTGTTCGCAATGTGGGCACGAAGAACATGTCTTTGGCCACGGCGGCGTCGTTTCAGAGGCTGAAAAACTTGGCGTACCACTTTTGGCCGAAATTCCGTTGCATCTTGATATTCGTCTCGCGGCGGATGGCGGCGCACCAATTGTAGTTTCCAAACCTGAATCCGCGCAGGCACAGGCATTCCGCACGGTTGCCAAGGCCCTTATTGATGCAGGAAAAGCATGACAACACCCAGCTTTCCCCCCCTTTTTAGCGGATTAGCCGTCGAAGGCACGATTGACCCCTTTGACAAAGCCTGTGCCGAGGCGTTGCGCGGCTGTGACGCTGGATTGGTTGTCTATAATTTGGGCGCACACACCTTACGGGCCTCAGTCGTTTTTGCGCCTGATGTTTCGCTACAAGACGCCATGGCGATGCTTCCTTTGTGTGGGGTTGGCTTTCAAAACGCTTTAGGTGCATTAGCCCCTCCCGAGGTGGCTGTTCATCTTAATTGGAACGGTGCTTTGATGATTAATGGCGCAAATTGCGGCAAGCTTTGTGCTGCGGCTTCGGGAAACGATCCATTGGTTGAACCGGATTGGATCGTCATAGGCCTAGAATTACCCCTTTGGCCCGACAGCGACGATACCGGCGATCAACCCGATCAAACGGCACTTTATGCCGAAGGATGTGCGGATGTTAACGCGGTTGATTTACTTGAATCATGGATCAAGCATTCCTTGGTCGGCATAAACACGTGGACGGATGGTGGCGTAACCTCGTTACACCGTGACTGGCGCGGGCTGGCGCATGGTGTCGGCGAAAACGTCGCGATGAAGGGCCTTAAGGGTACGTTCCTTGGGATCGACGAACGTTTCGGCATGTTGCTTCGCGATGAAACTGATACACATTTAATCCCGCTTACACATTTGCTGGAAGAGTAAACTCATGAAATTAGCACGCGCAATCCACTTTGATGAAAGTGACATGAACGTTTTTCACTCGCCAGCGCGCACCGGCGAATGGTGCCTGTCAGGTGGTTTTGAATTCTCAAACTGGACCGAAGGTGATTTGACGGGCAAAGCACGTCAGGCGTTTTCAAACGGATGGCTTGGCGGCGAAACATTCGGGCGCGTCACCTTTGTTGCAGTCACGCAAATCGAGCCTTTTGAATTGGATGCGCTTGTCAAAAACTTGGCACAACATTTTGTCCAAATGTACGGCGCTCCATCAATTGAAGCGGCGTCACAAGTTGCGCTGGACGAGCTTCAGCATATGGCCGAGCTTTGCGACGAACATGATGCCAACACATTGGTGACCGTTGCACGCGAATTGACGGATTCAGGTGTTAAGGAAAGCTTTCGCACTATCGAACCTCGGGCCGCTGGGTTGGATCAATTCGCTATTCACGGCTCGTTGGATGAAGAACCGCACAGTCACTAACCCTTGGGGTGTTGAAAGCGATTTTCTTGGGTAGCAGCGCGCATTGTGGCATGTTTAAACAAAAGTTATTCTTCCCGCGCTAAGCGCGCCGGGGGTTTGATTTCGATCCCTTTATTGAAATTTATTGTGAATTCTGACCAAGTGGTCGACGTATTCAGAATATTTTCCATTTTGATACATCCGGTTGTGTCCGGTGACAGGTCCACAATACGCCCGTTTCAAATGCTACTGGTGCAATGGCTTGTTTCACCAACCCTGCAATAAGTTCAACTTTGCCTTAAAAGTTGAGTGAAATATCCCGATGTTTTGCATTACAGCCAGCCATAAACAGCGCCTGTTCACGATTTAAGCGTTCTTGCGAACGAATGCCTAAAGTTGGGCGAATGGCCTCAAGATAGGCATTAAGCTTTGGTCGTAAAACAGTATCCGCTTCGCTGCGCCATTGGGCTTGTTCTTCATATGCGGCAACTGCCTTGTCGTATTGAACCAATGCTTTTTCACGGTCAGGGTTTCTTTTGTCTTTCAGGGCGCGGCGCGCCTTGGACAACGCGGATTTTACGTCACCAGCACCTTCAACCTTACCAAACGCTTTGGACAATTGGTTTACCGTCTCATGAGCGTCAGCTTCTGGTGTTGTTTCAATGAAGGATTTTAGATCGCGAAGCTGTTGCTCAAGGGCGGCAAATTCAGTGTTGCCATCTAAGATTGCCAGCAAGTCATTTGGGCCACTCCAAGCGCTGTCTGCATGTCGTCGATATGTCGTACGGGCCTTTTGTTCCGCTGTGGTCATTGTGGCAAATTCTTCGTTTACGGATGCCCAAGTATCAGGAACGTCCTTTTCTAAATGCGCCACTTCATCCGCAAAACCAGCTCGGATCACTTGCAACCTATCGCGTTCAGCTTTTTCACTTTCGTCACGTAAACGACCAATTCGCGTATCCAAATCTTTGATTTCTGCCTGCACCACCCGCACCTGTTTTTCGATGCTACGTACATAAGAAAGTTGTGGGCGATAGTCATCCGCAGCGGCGTTTACGGCCGCTGCGGTTTCCGAAATACGCAGCAATGAGATCAAAGCAGTTTCTCCACTTTCAAATCCCTTTGTCAGATCTTTGGCCAAATCTTTTGGCAATACGGTAAGGTCCATATTCAAAGCATTTGCCACGGTCGTTGATAGATTGCCATCAAGGGCAACCTGATCACTAACATATTGCTCAATACAATGTTGTAATTTTGGATTGCGCGGTGGGGGCGCCGTTTCCGACAAAAACGACACACGATTGGGCAAATAATTCACCAGTGGCGGATAAAGACCAACGATGGTTAAGGCGGCCAACTGCAACCCAATAAAGGCAATGACGCCCTTATACATCGCTATGGTTTTCACGGCTTTGGGTGCAACGCCACGCAGATAGAATAACGCAAATCCAAACGGCGGTGTCAGGAATGACGTTTGAATATTCAGACCGATCATTACACCTAACCAAACGGCGGTAATATTCGCGCCGGGATCTGCCAACAAAATAGGCGCAACAATTGGCACAACCACCACGGCGATCTCGATGAAGTCCAAGAAAAAGCCAAGGATGAAAATAACGGCCATAACGATTATGAATTGCGTCCAGAAACCACCCGGCAATGAATTTAGGAAATCACGAACCAGTTCCTCGCCACCAAAAGCACGGAAGGCTGCAGTTAGCATCGCCGCACCCAAAAGGATGATGAACACCAGCGAGGTGGTTTTAGCCGTTTCCAACATAACACCATGCATGGTGTTCCCAATGCGTAAAACGCGGGCGCCGCTCCAGACCAGGGATATGATCAATAGAAGTGTGGCAAGCAAACCAAGCTGGATACCAAACCAATCTTCGGCCGTGTCGATAGACTTAAGGTTCATCTCATAGCGATCCAGCACGAAAGCCAGCATTGCCAACGCAATCAAACCCAAGATGGCCGGAACATAAGTTAACTTACCGCCATTTTCATGCAGCCTGTAACCAGCCATGATCATCGCACCTGCCGCACCGATCGCACCCGCTTGGTTCACAGTAGCCACACCAGTGATGATAGAACCCAGAACAAGGAAAATAAGCGTCAAAGGTGGGACAAGCGTAAGGGCGACTTGTCCCCAAAAGGCGCGGTTAAACTTGCTATCGCTTTGCACCGCAGGGGCCGCTTTGGGGTTAATTACCGCATAAATCAGGATGTATGCCATATACAGCAGAACCAACAGAATGCCTGGAACAAAGGCCCCAAGGAACATTTCACCTGCCGATGTTGACGCCACATCAAATGCTGACGGCATAGATAGTTCACCTGTTGCCTCTTTGTGCAAGGCTTTGCGCGCTGTGGATGCTTGGTCAGTGGCCGAGGCCAATTGATCCGCCAAAATAATCAAAACGATCGATGGCGGAATAATCTGACCCAATGTACCCGACGCGGCAATTGTGCCTGTCGCCAAAGAAGGTGAATATTTGTTGCGTAACATTGCTGGCAGCGAAATCAGGCCCATGGCCACAACGGTTGCCCCAACGATGCCTGTTGTTGCTGCAAGAAGTGCGCCCACGAAAACAACGGAAATACCTAATCCACCGGGAACTGGACCAAATAATTGGGCCATTGTCACCAACAGATCTTCGGCAATTTTTGAACGCTGCAACATGATGCCCATGAAAATGAACAATGGGATCGCAATCAGCGTATCCCGCTCAACCTCCCAATAGACCCCTCGAAGGTTTGTTACCCCCGCTGACAGCCATTGTTGCGGGCCACCTGAATGGAAATAGGCATCCGTGTTTCCGTCAAACAGATAGCCAGCACCTGCTGCTAACCCAATGGTGATGATCGCAGAACCAGGTAATGCGAAAGCCACTGGGTAACCAGAGCCAAGTGCGCCAGCCATAATAAGGACGAGCAGTGCGAGAAAGAAGAGTTCCATATCCGTTGTCCTTATTAATGAGCCGCGGGCGTGACTTCACGGTGCCCGTCTTGGTCGCGCCAATCGGCAACGGATTCAAAGAAATAGCTGACAAATTGGATCAGCATTGTGATGGCGAAGATGCCCAAAAATGCCGCCATTTGATATTTGATGAACATCCCAGTTGAACCAGATTGCGTCACTTCAAAATTGGCAACAGGGCTGTTGATGATTGACGTTTTGCCGTTAAATCCAATGTAAATGATTACCCATGCCGTGGACATACCCAACAAGATAGATCCCCACGCATTCAGGAACCCTTTGGTGGTTTTCCCAAATCCGGCGTAGAGCACGTCAACACGTACGTGCCCTTCCTCAAACAACGTATAGGCCGAGGCAAATAAGAACAACGCCGCATACCAATACCGAACAAGGTCACCCATTAGCGCCTGCTCATAACTGAATACAAAACGCGAAATAACGATGCCCAATTCGGCAGCCACGATCATCAACGCCAACCATGGAAAGCCTAGCGTTCGGGTGAATAGAGCGACGAACATGCCAGCAATGATCAAAGGCACATGGATATTAGGCCCAACAAATTGCGCACGTCCAAGATTGGTCACGGTGGCATCTGCAAAGATCAGCTCTAACAGGCTTTCAACGCGTCCCAGTGCGATAAGAGCGTCAACAATGCCGACCAGCAATACAATCCAAAAAGCCGCACGAATAATATAACAATTAAATGCGTGAATGCGCATCGCATCACGTCTAAGTGGGTTAGAAGGCGATCGTTGAACATAAAAAACTGCAATGGCAATTGCCACGACGTAGACGGCCAAATTAATCAATGCAGGCATGCCGCCATCACTGAAAATCGCGAAAAAACCGGGAAATCCCCATGCAACGATCAAAACATTATTAATCAAAAAGGCCGCTAAAACTGCCAGCATGATCCACCCAAAAGTGCGAACAATCGGCGCCGTGGGCAGCCCTTGATCCATCCCAGTTTCTTCAAACGTTGCGCTCATCGAATTCCCCAAGTCAAAAGACACTTCTCTACCAATAAAAATTGGGAGTGCGTCTGTCTATCAATCGTAAAAACGGGGCCAGAAAGGCCCCGTTCTGTTTTAACCTGTCAGATTAACCTAGATCCAAAACCCGGTTACGCTGGTTGACGAATGTGCCTTCGAAGTTGGCCATAAACTCACCAGTTTCACGCAAAGACGCTTGGAACGCATCATCGATTTTTTCCGCAAGTGGAGAATGTGCGCGAACTTCTTCGAACACTTCTTCTGCGGCTTCACCGAATGCATCCCAGATGTCATCGTTAAACGCACGAATTTTCACGCCGTGATCATTAACCAATTTGGCTAGGAATTCACCGTTTTTCGCGATGTTTTCTTCGTGTGATGCTGCATGCTCTTCGTTACAAGCGGCTTCGATGATGGATTTTTCGTAGTCTGACAAACCATTCCAGAAATCTAGGTTCATACCGAACGCAAGACCACCACCTGGCTCGTGCATACCACCAGTATAGTAATACTGAGCAGCCTCATAAAACTTCATGAAGTAGTCATTGTATGGTCCAACCCACTCTGTCGCGTCGATGGCGCCAGAAACAAGGTTTTCATAAATCTGACCACCTGGAAGTGATACCGTTGATGCGCCCAATTTAGTAAGAACCTGACCACCAAGGCCGGGAATACGCATTTTCAGACCTTTGAAGTCATCTGGTGATTCAATCTCTTTGTTGAACCAACCGCCAGCTTGCGTACCAGTTGACCCACAAGCCAATGCTTTTAGACCGAATGAACCGGATAGTTCGTCCCAAAGTTCTTGACCGCCACCGAATTTGATCCAAGCATTCCACTGTGGTGTGGACATGCCAAATGGCACAGATGTGAAATAGTTAAACGCTGGGTGCTTGCCGCCCCAGTAGTAATCAGCCGCGATGTAGGCTTGGCTGTTGCCAGATGCCACTTCGTCAAAGCTGTCAAATGCACCAACGCGTTCGCCAGCAGCGAAATATTCAACGTTGAAGGCACCATCAGAAAGTTGAGCAATGCGCGCAGCAAGGCGCTGAGCAGACGTTCCCAAACCTGGGAAATCACGTGGCCATGTTGATACGATTGTCAATTGTTTCGCAGATTGGGCAATGGCTGGTGATGCAACAGCAACTGCACCAGCGCCGAGTGCGGCACCCTTTAAAAACTTACGACGTTCCATATTTTTTCTCCTCCGAGTTACTTATTCTTTTTATTCGACAGAATTGCCGAACAGTGAAACCGGTATTGACGCTCCTCCTCGAGACAAAACCAGATTCGACTGCAAACAATGTGCCCGATACAAGACAAAGCATTCAGCGTAAGAAATATCAAGTAAGCTCTCAAATTTGCGTTGAAATAGTTTTTATCCTACTGGACGAAATCCTCCCACATGATGGGTGCAGTGCTTTTGTCAGCCATGTACCCTTGCCTGATGAATGTCTATCAAACACGCGCCCGACCAATGGCAAACCTTGTGAGACAGCACCCCACATTTCGCCAAGCCCAAATCATTAACCGCGAAGGTCTGGATATGGATCGTTCCTCATTCGCCGGTTTGGCCCATATCAGGTGAAAGTTAGCCCCCCTCAGATCGCTTGTTTTGCAAACAATCACCGTTCAAAGAATGTGTTCAAGTTCCAAGGGCCGCATGTCGTTGAACAAGCCGCCCACCGCAACTGCCCAAATTCACAAGCAGAAGGATATTGAATGGTTACTACCTTGAAAATTTGGGAACTGGTGCAAGGCTTCAGCTCTTACAGTCCCGCGAAAGCAGTTCATCAATCTTGTTGAGCTTGGCGGATTCCATGAGAGTGAAAATGGTGCGCGCGGGGGGAATTCGATTTTTGAGCTTAGTCAATAAACCCTCATCATATTGTATGTACTCAGAAAATTTTCCTATTTTTGAAGACATTTGTTGAATGACTTTGAATCAATTATTTTTTGAAAGTCGCCAATAAGAGGATCGTTCATTAGCAAGCAAATCAATACAGCTTGAGAAGGCAATCCGTTGAATGTGGTCTCTCTAACTCGTTCGTTATAGCTTGACCGCAACTTATGGCGATCAAACCCACTATTGAGAATGGGTTCCAGAAATGAATTTCTGAGTTCTAATATTAGACCAAGATAGGTGCTACGCCGTTGGTCATTGGGAAATCTTGCAAAAATTTGCGTTGAGTTAATCAGAGCTTTATCAGCGAAAATAAAAGCCTCAATTTGATTTCGATTTCTGTTTTGGGCCAAGGCATTGCCTAGGTATGAAGGAAATGCTTCATTTGTCATTCCTTTATTGAAATTTATTGTGAATTCTGGCCAAGTAGTCGATCTATTCAGAATATTTTCCATTTGGATACATCCGGTTGTGTCCGGTGGCTCGGTGCTTTCGCTTTCTAACGCCAAGCGTTGTATCGTAGCATTACAAAATTCGCGTTCGCTTAGATTTTCAGCTTTAACAAAATTTGGAAATGCAAATAGGACGAGACTCAAGGCGAGCAAGGCCAAAACTGGTGGGTTAAAAATTGAATATGAATTTTGAGTTTTGGGCATTTAAATTGCTTTCGAATTGTACGTCGTCAGATAAATTGGAATACGTGGCCTTAAAAATTATTGGAGGTTCGTGTCAAGATTACTTGCCGCTGAACATGGAATAGAAATCTGCTGCTGTATCGTTGAATACCGCTTGATGCATTTCACGCGGAACAAGATCGCGATAAGTTTTTGCCAGCGTGGCATAGTCGGAATACAGTTTATCCACCGGAAAGTTTGATCCGAACATCACGCGACTAGGGCTGAACTGATCAAGGCAAGTTTCGACAATTGGGCGGAAACCCTCGGGCTGCCAGTCATGATCAAACATACCCAGTCCAGACAGTTTACAAGACACCTGAGGCAGATCAGACAGCGCACGCAATTCGTCTGCCCAACGCGGCAACCCATCATTCGATCGATCATGCGGGGACCCAGCATGACAAAGTGCAACAGCCGTATCCGATGCCCGCGCAAGGAGATCGGCAGTTTTGCCCATCAATTCCGGTATCAACTGAAGATCAAAACTAAGACCGCGACGTCCTGCGTTTTGCAAACCAGTTACAAAGTCAGGGTTATCCAGTAGAGTATTCGTACCAGTTACTGCGTCCTCACCCGGTGCACGGCCAACAATTTGGCGCACACCAACGACGCTTGGCAGGGCTTGAAAGGCATCTAACTGCGCATCCAAATCGGGCGCTGTAAGATCAACAAAAACAACTTGCTTCAAGGGCCAGTCAGGATTGGCATCGGCAACAGATTGAACCCAGCGTGCCTCGTCCATGCTATTTTCCGCGCCCACCTGAATGTGCACAGATGCGCCAAAACCTTCGGCTATGGCCTCGTTGCGAAATTCGTTGATAAGATAGTCGCGCTGAATTGGGGTTGGATCGCCAAAGAAACGCTCAACGCCCTGCGCCATTAACCAAGGATAATTAACAGCAGAAAGATCCCAAAGATGATGGTGTGCATCAATCATAACGCCACGCCTTTCGCGCCGATTTCACGGCCTGCATGAATACCCGTTGTGCGCGCCAGAATGTCGATACCTTGCATGTTCCAGAAGTGCAGAAGATCAATGAAAATCCAGTTTTCGGCAAGTTTTTCCCCTTCACGTCTGTAGATGTCGATGACACGAAATTCTGCAGGCGTATTGGTTGCAGGCATCCCCATGAACCCACCAGAGGGCGTGGCGGTAAAGTTTGGCCAGCCAAAAAAGCCCCCAAAGTTGCCTTCTGCCAATCGCGCAATGTGCCCTGTTTTGCTTCGATTGGTCAGGCTCGCTCGAAACGGGCCGGAATGCTGTTTGGCATAACGCTCGATTGTGTAAGTCGCACCGATGCCCTCTGGGCCCCACCAGATCATGTCTTCCGCCCACGTTAGTCGCAGTTCATCCTCAAGGCTTAAGGGGCTGTCCCATTGACCAAGATCGGTGATCATTTTTTCAATAGTGGCGAGTGTCTTTTGCCCTTTGGCCGGATCTTGGGGTTCAAACATTACGCCTTCGTGGGTCATCGGGCCGGGTTGCACCAAATGTGCGGCGGTTTGGTTCGGAAAAGGCCGCAAGCCAGCCTGCACCATTAAGTGCGGAATATCGAAATACATCGCGGTATCGACAATCTTGCCGTTCTCAACCCGATGAAATTCGCAAAAGCGTAGCATCGCAATTTTTCCGGTTGGCGGAATGCCCAGCCACGGTTGATCAAATAGGCCCATTAAGTGCCCCATGGCGACGACCCAAACACCACCTGTATCCGTGATTGTATTTTGACCAGCCATAAAGACATCGAGGCGGCGTTGAAGCGAGGTCAAAGACCTGCGAAGCGGTTGCCAAAACGATTCGGCCACCTCGACAGACGTTCTGATTTCATGAAAGGGATGATAGCCACGCCACAGATATTCTTTGGTTGTGAATGCTTCCAAAACCGCAGGAATATCAGCTACGTTCGCGCCATCAAGACGCGCATAATAGTCCCTAACAAGCTGCTTTTCATCTTTAAAATCGGGATTCATGCGCGTACTTTCTGGTTCTGATTGGCATTTTATTGCATTCGCTTGCAAAAACATGTTGCCAAACAAATCGCCTGATGTCTATGATCTTTGCAAACGCATGCAAAAAATATTCTGCATTCCGTCAGGGGGAAGATATGGCCGAAATACAGCTCCGGAATTTGTCGAAACGTTGGGGGTCTTTCGTGGGTGTACACGAATTTGATCTTACTATTGCTGACAAAGAGTTTTTGGTTTTGCTTGGGCCTTCAGGCTGCGGCAAAACAACTACGATGCGAATGATTGCTGGTCTTGAGGATGCCACAGAAGGCGACATTCTGGTTGATGGGGTACGGGTCAATGACCTTGAACCAAAAGACCGCGATGTGGCGATGGTGTTCCAAAGCTATGCACTTTATCCAAATATGAACGTTTATGAAAATATTCGTTTTCCTTTGCGTGTGCGTGGCATTGATCCCAAAACCCATGATGAGAAAGTTCGCCGGGCCAGTGCCATGGTTGAGCTTGATGATTTCTTGCACCGTAAACCTGCCGAATTGTCAGGCGGTCAACGCCAGCGCGTCGCACTTGCCCGCGCGGTTGTGCGGGAACCAAACGTGTTTTTAATGGACGAGCCTCTTTCCAATCTTGATGCCAAGCTGCGGGTTTCGACCCGCGCGCAGATCAAAAACTTGTCTCATGAATTGGCGGTTACGACGATTTATGTAACCCACGACCAAATCGAAGCCATGACATTGGCGGATCGGGTTGTGATCATGAAGGCCGGTGTCGTGCAGCAAGTCGGCACGCCTGTTGAAATTTATGACAACCCCGCGAACGCCTTTGTTGCCAGCTTTATTGGTAACCCAGCGATGAACCTAATGGATGGGGAAATCAAAGACGGAACATTTACCACTAATAATGTTGAAATCCGCGGACTTGATGCAGCAGATGGTCCTGTAACACTTGGGTTCCGCGCCGAAGATGCCAGCGTTGTTGAGAGCGACGGGCAGATTAACGCGCCGATTTACACAATGGAACTATTAGGTGACGCGACAATGGTCAGCGTACGCATTGGCGGTGCCTTGGTTTCAGTGAAAGCCGACAAAAATTATAGGGCAGCAATCGACGAAAAGGTGTCGATTAAGGTGCCGAAAGAACACTGTCACCTGTTCGAAGCCGAAACAGGTGCGCGTATCGGGGGGTGACCCCCGCAAATGCCCGCTTTGGCGGGATCAACGGATGCAGGCTTCGAAGATGCATCCATTCAAAAGGGAGAGAGACTAAATGTTTCTAAATAAAATTGCGCTTACAAGCGTATTAGCAATCACAGCTGGTTCCGCATTCGCGGCCTGCGAAATTTCCGGAAATGTCAGCATTGTTGGCAACGAATTTCCAGCCATTCACACAGTTGCCAATGGTGCGGCTGCGTGTACAGGCGGTGAAGTTAAGTCAAACCTAACAGCTGACCACCAAAAAATTAACGTTGACGGCATGAGCGGCAACCCTGCTGAATATACGTCAGCGATCATCGCTAACTCTTCACTTGTTGCGTTGATGAACGAAGATGTTGTTCGCCCGTTGAACGATCTTATTGCTTCACATGGTCAGGACATTCCTAAGAACCAACTGATCACCATTGGTGGTGATGTTATGGCCGTTGCCTTTATGGCGAACGCGCAGACACTTGCTTATCGTAAAGATGTGCTCGCAGAAATCGGTGTTGATGTGCCAAGCACATACGAAGAACTTCTGGAAGCTGCCGAAAAAATTCGCGCGGCAGGTATTAGCGAATACCCAGTTGGCGGTGCATACAAAGCCGGTTGGAACCTCGCGCAGGAATTCACCAACATGTATCTTGGCCACGGCGGCGAATTCTACAATGCCGGTACGGCTGAAGTTTCCATCAATAACGCTCAGGGTGTTGCTGCCTTGAACGTGATGAAAGAACTGACAGAATACATGAACCCAGACTTCCTAACGCATGATTCCAACGCGACTAACGCTGAAATGGAAGCAGGCAACGTCATGTTGATGAACATGTGGGGATCACGCATGGGCCCATTGATGGATGATGAGGGTGCAGAAGAGCAGGTTTATTCCAACATCGTTGCGGGCGGACCGTTGACAGTTGGTGGCGGCTCAATCCCAGCGTCTACACTTTGGTGGGACGGCTGGACTGTTGCCAAGAACGTATCAGACGCTGATGCGGTCGCAACATTCGTAGCTATGAAGAATGGCACGAGCCCAGCAATCTTGAACGATGAAACAATGGGTCAGGCTGTCTGGATGATCGAAGGCTACACACCAGCACCGGTTAATGATGGCGTATTTGCTGCAATCGCAGCGGGCACAACTTCTTACCCAATGCTGCCATACCACGGTCTGTTGCACACTGCTTTGGGTGGCAACTTGTCTGACTTCTTGCTTGGTAAAGAAAGCGCAGAACAAGCATTGGCAGATGCCGAAGCCGCTTACACTGCTGCTGCAAAAGAAAAAGGCTTCCTAAACTAAGGAAACCTTCGATCCGGGGCGGGCATACCTGCCCCGGATTTTCAACAACCTTGATCAAAGCCTAGGGGGCATCAAGACTATGAAACATAAATCTTTTTTCTGGTTTGTTCTTCCATCAGCTTTTGCAATGTTGTTGTTTATCTTTTTTCCAATCATTTCTGTTGTCGTACAATCCGTTTACGTTGATCATGAACAAGTGATCAAAACCGTTGAAACGTGCGATGTGTTTGGCTGCAAGGAATCAACTACGGTTGATCAGGATGCCACTGCTGAATTGCGTGCAAATCGCCCATTGGGTCAGTTTGCGGGACTGACGACATATGCCGACCGCAACCATCTGGCTATTGAAGAGGTTGGTAAGAATTGGACAAGGTCAAATTCTTGGCGTGACTTCGGCTCGCAGATGCTGAATTTGCCATTTTACAACGCTATTTCATTTACGCTGGTCTTTACGTTTGTTGTAACGCCCCTTGTAATAATATTGGGATTTGTGGTCGCTGTGGCGGTTAACAGTGCGGTCAAAAAGATCCGCGGCCCGCTTATCTTTTTCTCACTTTTGCCGATGATGATTACACCACTGGTGGGTGCGCTAATCCTGTTTTGGATGGTCGACGCACGGGGCATTGTCGGGGCGACACTGCAATTTCTTGCTGGTGACCCTGATTTGTCGGTCAAAGCATCGACACCTCTAATGTGGATCATGTTGATGGTTTACGGCGTGTGGCACTCGGCCCCTTTTGCATTCATTGTTTATTACGCAGGCCTTCAGTCGGTAAGTCAGGACACATTGGAAGCCGCCCGCGTGGATGGCGCCAGTCGTTGGCTGCAAATCCGCCACGTGGTTATCCCGCACTTGCTGCCACTGACCACATTCATCGCGTTGATGCAGCTCATGGATAACTTTCGTGTATTTGAGCCCATCGTCAGTTTCTCGGCTGAGGCGCACGCAACATCCCTAAGCTGGGCAATCTTTAACGACCTTGGTGGCGAAACCCGACAACTTTCATCGGCAGCAGCAACCTCGGTTTTGACCATTCTTGGTGTGGCGATCCTTTTGTCGCCGGTTTTGGTGCGCACTTGGCGCGAATTCGATCGGAAATAGGTGAAACATGTCTAACAAAGCACTACGCCAACCCCCCGCTATCTCTTTACTGGTATTCGTCGTATTGGCAGTTTGGATGATCCTTGCCGCATTCCCTTTCCTTTGGACATTGTGGGGATCATTCAAAGTAGAGGGTGACTTCTTTTCCAAAGCCAATTGGGCCAACGCGCTGACAGGCAAACTGACTGTTAAAGAAACCGGGGGTGCCGTAACAGGTGATGGATACTATGGTGCCTGGGTCCAAGAAGAATTTTGGCGCGCCGCGCTGAATTCCGTAATCGTATGTTTCTTTGTGGTGACGATCTCTCTGACCTTGGGAACCTTGGGTGGTTACGCCCTTGCGCGGTCTACTTATCGCTATGCCTTTTGGTTCTTGCTTGCAGCGTTGATTTTTCGGGCAATGCCACCAATCACGTTGGTTTCAGGTTACTTGCCAGTATTTTTCCAATGGAACCTTTGGGGCCATACCGCAACGACAATCATCGTTCTGGTTGCGATCAATCAACCCTTCACCCTCTGGATGCTGCATTCGTTCTTCAAGAACATTCCCGCCGAACTGGACGAAAGTGCGATGGTCGATGGCTGCACACGGTTTCAAGCTTTCCGCAATGTGATCATTCCGGTCATGTGGCCGGGCGTTATCACCACGGGGCTATTTTCATTCCTTCTAGCCTACAACGATTTTGCGGTGACAACGATGCTTCTGTCCAAAGAAAATCAGACAATGATCCCGAAAGTTGCTAGTTTCCTTGGAACCACGCAAACCAAAGGCAACGTGATGTTTGCCGTGTCATCTGTGGTTTCAGTGACGGCGCCGTTGTTCTTGATGGTATTGTTCTTCCAACGTCAAATCGTTGGTGGCCTTACAGCCGGTGCGGTCAAGGGGTAAAACAATGACCGCAAATTTGCCAAGCAGACGGGACGTCTGAAATGACCGCACGCGAAAATCGTCCGGCCATGGGTATTGCAACCGAGACATCATACAAAAACAAAACGCTTTATTGCCAGATGCTTGACAGCTTTGGTACGGGCGGGATGGAAGAAGTTATCGCAGATCTCTTTCACAACGCTGCGAAAGTGAATGCGAGCCATCCGATCAATGAGGCACAAGATGGCGTTGGCTATTATCGCGACATCATCGCCCCGATCATGGCCTCGCTAGAGGGGTTCACACGCCAAAACTACATCGTGCTTGGCGGCGAATACCTTGGCACAGAATGGGTAACATCCACGGGGTATTTCCACGGGCATTTCTCAAAGCCTCTCTTTGGTATCCCAGCAAGTGGCAAGATGGCCTTTTTGCGCTTTGGCGAATTCCACGGCATGGAAAACGGCAAAATTGTAGAAAGTCACGTTTTTCTGGGCTTTGCAGAGTTGATCATCGCCCTTGGTCTTTGGCCATTAGACATAAGCCACGGATATGAGGGCGTTGTACCTGGCCCAGCGACCCATGACGGCATTGTCATGGGACCATCCAATCCAGCCACATCAAGGACATCCGCCGATCTGGTCGAAGGCATGCTTAAGAAGCTTGCGACAGAAGACGAAGCATGGCGCCCTTTCTGGCATGAACGGATGGTTTGGTACGGCCCTGGTGGGCTTGGTTCTTATGCAACAGTTGATGCATTCGCCACGTTTCAACAACCGTTTGAGCAGACATTTGACGGATGGGGTGATGGCAGCGAAGAGGGCATCAAGGGTGTCGGTGCAGATTGTAAATCTGGTGACGGGGATTATGCCTTTCTAAGCGGCTGGCCGATGATCACAGGCGTCCAAGTCAAACCATTCCTAGGTCTAAAAACCACTGGTAAGCGCGTGTTCATGCGTGATTGTGATTGGTGGCGCTGTGAAGACGGAAAAATCATCGAAAACTGGTGCATGTTGGATATCCCCCATGTGCTGCTCCAACTTGGGTACGATCTATTCGCCGAAGTGGAGAAACGCGGATGAGCACGGATGCGGTGACGTCGGCCAATACATACGCGCCCTCGATGATGATCGA
>Ga0208971_1001181_pt1 | contig 16053 bp, 15 predicted proteins | sample AOAMet1_18_M0_10_2_FD_188229 | JGI IMG/M metagenome (GOLD analysis project Ga0208971, IMG submission 188229) | Ammonia-oxidizing marine microbial communities from Monterey Bay, California, USA - CAN11_18_M0_10 (SPAdes) | ecosystem: Environmental > Aquatic > Marine > Intertidal zone | place... | reverse complement strand
TAAATTTATATATAAAAATTATTATTTATGTTAACATTCCACCATCAACATTAATAACTTGACCTGTCACATAAGAAGATAAGTCACTGGCTAACCATGTGCATGTATTTGCAATATCTTGCGGCGTCCCTCCTCTTTTAAGTGGAATACCTTTTCTCCATTCATTAACTGTATCTTCATTAAGTTTTGCCGTCATTTCAGTTTCAATAAATCCAGGAGCAACTACATTACATCTAATATTTCTTGATCCAAGCTCCAATGCAACAGATTTAGAAAATCCAATAATCCCAGCTTTTGATGCTGCATAATTAGTTTGTCCTGCATTTCCTTTCACTCCAACTACAGAGCTCATGTTTATAATGGAGCCATATCTTTGCTTGAGCATTGTTTTTTGAACAGCTTTAGTCATGTTAAATACTGACTTTAGATTAACATTTATAACTATATCAAAATCAGACTCTTGCATTCTCATTAATAAGTTATCTTTTGTAATACCTGCATTATTAACTAACACATCAATTGTATCAAAATCTAAAAGAATACTTTCAATTAATTCGTGTGAATCATCATAGTCAGAAGCATCACTTTGAAATGACTTTGCTTTTACGCCAAATTTAGATAATTCTTTTTCTAAAGCCATAGCCTCATCTACAGATCTACTATAGGTAAATGCAATATTTGCACCTTGTTTTGCAAATTCTATAGCAATACCTTTTCCTATACCTCTTGTAGCACCAGTTATAATTACGTTTTTATCTTTTAATAACATATGTCTTTAATTAAGAATAAGTTTAACTTCTTTTCCTATATCAGCAGGTGAATTAACAACATTAATTCCGCACTTGGTTAATATTTCTTTTTTTGCCTGAGCTGTATCGTCACTACCACCAACTATTGCTCCTGCATGCCCCATTGTTCTTCCAGCTGGTGCTGTTTCACCTGCAATAAATCCAACTACAGGTTTATTACTTCCACTTGATTTATACCAGTTAGCAGCATCTGCCTCAAGCTGTCCACCAATTTCACCAATCATCACTACACAATTTGTTTCATCATCATTTATTAGCATCTCTAAAGCATCTTTAGTTGTAGTCCCAATTATTGGATCTCCACCAATTCCAATTGCGGTGCTAATACCATAACCCTGTTTTACTACCTGATCAGCAGCTTCATAAGTTAAAGTACCTGATTTAGAAACAATACCTACATTACCTTTCTTGAAGACAAATCCTGGCATAATACCCACTTTAGCTTCCTCAGGAGTAATTACTCCAGGGCAGTTAGGCCCTACTAAAACACACTCTTTATTGCTTAAGTAATTTTTTACCTTAATCATATCTGAGGTTGGTATTCCTTCAGTTATTGTAATTATAGTTTGAATTTTTGCATCAGCCGCTTCCATTATTGCGTCAGCTGCAAATGCAGGTGGGACGAAAATAATTGATGTGTCTGCGTTTAAATTTTGAACTGCTTCTTGTACAGTATTATAAACAGGCTTACCTAAATGTTTTGTACCTCCTTTTCCTGGAGTTACTCCTCCAACTAAATTAGTTCCATAATCAATCATTTGAGTAGAATGAAATGTTCCTTCACCACCGGTAAATCCTTGAACTATAATTCTTGAATCTTTATTAACTAATACACTCATATTTTATTCTTTAAATCTTTCTTTATATGTACCTTTTTCAGTCTCAATTTTAATTTTATCCCCTTCATTAATAAAAAGAGGAACATTTATTATTGCTCCAGTTTCAACTGTTGCAGGTTTTGTTGCATTTGTAGCTGTATTTCCCTTTACTCCAGGTTCTGCAGAAACTACTTCTAAAACTACACTAGCAGGCATTTCAACCGAAAGTGGTAATCCATCTTCAGAATTAATAATTACAGTTACTAATACTCCCTCTTTTAATAAATTAGAACTATCAATTAAGTCTTTATTCAATGAAATTTGATTATAGTCCTGAGTATTCATAAAATGAAAATCATCTCCATCATTATATAGATACTGAAACTTATGAGTCTCAACCCTAACCTCATCAATTTTATGCCCTGCTGAAAAGGTGTTATCAATTACTTTGCCGTTAGTAACACTTTTAAGTTTTGTTCTAACAAATGCAGGTCCTTTTCCAGGCTTTACATGCAAGAACTCTATTATTTTAAAAATATCATGATTATATCTTATACATAATCCATTTCTTATATCACTAGTATTTGCCATATTAATTTGATTTGAAGTATCCTTTCATTATACCTCTATGTGAATTTTTTATAAACAATAGAATTTTATCTCTTTCTGTTGATGCTTCCATCTCTGCTTCTATAATTTGACATGCTTGAGAGTTGTTGTAATTCTTTTGATATAAATATCTATATATGTTCTGAATTTCAGATATTTTTTTAGAATCAAAGCCTCTTCTTCTTAAACCAACAGAATTAATTCCAACATATGATAAAGGCTCTCTAGCTGCTTTAACATAAGGAGGGACATCCTTTCTGACTAGAGATCCACCAGTTACAAAAGCATGATCACCTATTGAACAAAATTGATGTACAGCAGCCATGCCCGAAATTATAACATAGTCTCCTACAGTCACATGACCTGCAAGTGTTGAGTTGTTGGAAAATATACAATTATCTCCAACTATGCAATCATGAGCAATATGACAATAAGCCATAATAAGGCAATTATTGCCAATTACTGTCTTCATTCTATCTGATGTACCTTTATTTATAGTTACACACTCTCTAATGGTAACGTTGTCTCCAATTTCCACTGTTGTCTCTTCGTTATTATATTTTAAGTCTTGAGGTGTTGCTGAAATAACTGAACCAGGAAAAACACTACAGTTTTTACCTATTCTAGCTCCATCCATGATAGTTACGTTTGGTCCTATCCAAGTTCCCTCGCCAATAGTAACGTTTCCATCAATTGTAGTAAACGGTTCAATCACCACATTTTTGGCAATTTTTGCACTTGGGTGTATATAAGATAATGGTTGTTTCATTTATTTAACTTTAGTTATTTGCGCAATCAATTCAGCTTCAGCACATAATTTTCCGTTTGCATATGCATATCCTTGCATATGACATATACCTCTTCTAATAGGTGATATCAATGTACATTTAAAAATTATTGTATCACCTGGAAAGACCTTATTTTTAAATTTAACTTTATCAATTTTTGCAAAGAAAGTTAAATAATCTTCTGGATTTTCAAATGTATTTAAAACTAAAATACCCCCTATTTGTGCCATTGCTTCAACAATTAACACACCAGGCATCACAGGAAAACCTGGAAAATGACCCTGAAAAAAAGTTTCATTAATAGTTACATTTTTCACTCCAACAACATTAGAGCTTGTTAGCTCATAAATTTTATCTACAAATAAAAATGGTGGTCTATGAGGTAAGACTTCCATGATTCTGTTTGTATCCATTATTGGATCACTATTTAAATCAACATTAGGTACATTGTTTTTCTTTTCAATCTTAATTATATCACTTAATTTTTTAGCAAATTTTGTATTTACGTAATGTCCAGGTTTGTTAGCTATAACCTTACCTCTTAATCTAACTCCAGCTAAAGCTAAATCTCCAATAACATCTAGTAATTTATGTCTTGCAGCCTCGTTTGGGTGATGTAAAGTTAAATTGTCCAATATACCATTTGATTTAACTTTAATATCATTTTTATTGAAAGCGATTTTTAATTTTTCCATTGTAGGTTTAGACAATTCTTTATCTACATAAACAATTGCATTATTTAAATCACCTCCTTTAATTAGCCCTTCATTTAATAACATTTCAATTTCATGAAGAAAACTAAAAGTTCTAGAATTTGAAATTTCATTTTTAAAATCTTCAATTTTATTTAATGTTGCATTTTGAGTACCTAATATTTTAGTTCCAAAATCTACCATTGTAGTAACTTCGTAATGATCACTTGGAATAATAGTAATTTCACTTCCAGACTTTTCATCTTTATATGAAATAACATTCTTTACAACATATTCCTTTCTAAATTGCTCTAAATCTACTTTACCAGCAGATTCTAATGCTTCAACAAAGAACTTTGAAGAACCATCCATAATTGGAGGTTCAGAAGCATTTAATTCTATGTTGACATTATCTATCTCTAAACCAACCAATGCTGCTAAAACATGTTCACAAGTCTGTATTGTCACACCATTTTTTTCAAGAACTGTACCTCTTTGAGTAGTAGTCACAAAATTAATATTAGCCTCTATGATTGGATTACCATCTAAATCAACTCTTGTAAAAGTATATCCATTATTAGATTTAGCAGGCATAAACGTTAATTTAACTTCTTGTCCAGTATGCAAACCAACTCCACTTAATGATATAGGTTTAGATATTGTTGTTTGTTTAATCTCGGTAGTAATCATTATTATTTGTTTAAATTTTTAAAATGCACATAAGATCTATTGAAATCAGTAGAATTAAATGCAGGAGAACCTTTTACAGTAGTATTACTTTTAATATTGTTGGTCACTGCAGATTTACCCATAATTTTAACATTGTCTCCAATATTAAGATGTCCACTAACACCGGACTGACCACCCAGTTGGCAGTTTTTTCCAATGGTAGAAGAACCAGCTATTCCAGATTGAGCTGCAATTACAGTATTTCTTCCAACGATAACATTGTGAGCAATTTGAACTTGGTTATCTAATTTAACGCCCTCATGTATAATTGTAGAACCTAAGGTGGCTCTATCTATTGTTGTTAATGCACCTACGCTTACATTATCTTTAATAATTACATTTCCAATTTGAGGTATTTTTATGTAGGTACCAGTTTTATCAGGAGCAAAACCAAAACCATCAGATCCAATGATTGAGTTTGAATTAATTATGCAATTGTTTCCAATAACACAATCATTTAAGATTTTTACACCGGAAAAAATAACAGTATTATTTCCAATTATTACATTTTCTCCAATAAAAACATTTTCATGGATTTTTACATTCTCATGAAGTGTTGTATTTGCAGAAATTGTAGAAAAAGAACCAACATAGACACTTTTTGAAATTTTAGAAGTTTCTGAAATATTTGACAATTCACTAATACCGACTTGTACTTCTTTAGTTTTGTTAAATAAATGTAACATCTTAACAAATCCGATATATGCATTCTCTACTCTAATTATTACTGGAATAATATTATTATCTGTATAAAAATCAGAATCGACAACTATAATTGAAGCTTTAGTGCTATGTACATATTGAGTGTATTTTTTGTTTGAAAGAAACGTAACAGAATCATCATTTGCCTCTTGTATTTTTGCAATATTAGTGACCTCAATACTAGGATCACCCTCAAGTTTACCATCTAAATATTCTGCTAATTTTAAAGCACTGTAATTCATACAATGCAAAAATATGAAAAATAAGATAAAACATACGTTAATTGATAATGTATGATTATAATAATTGCTTAAATTTATACGTTTTATATAAATAATAATTATAATTACTTAATGATGAGAGTTCTTTGGATTGATGATGAAATAGATTTGTTAAAGCCTTTAATAATTTTTCTTGAAAATAAAGGATACCAATTAGATGTTTCTAATAATGGGGTTGAAGGAATAGAAATGTTTAAAAAAAACAAATATTCAGCACTATTGTTAGATGAAAATATGGTAGGATTAAGTGGATTAGAGGTTTTAAATATTATTAACGAACTTGATTATAATGTTCCTATTATAATGATTACCAAAAGTGAGGAAGAAAATATAATGGAAGATGCAATAGGAAATAAAATTTCTGATTATTTGATTAAACCAGTTAACCCTAACCAAATAGTATTAAGTTTAAAAAAAGCATTATCAAAGTCCAAATTAGTTTCTGAAAGAACCTTAATAAATTACCAACAAGAGTTTAGGAAAATTTCAAATGATTTGTCTTGCGCAAATACTTATCAGGATTGGGTCAATCTTTATTTAAAACTCATATACTGGGAACTTCAATTAAATGAGACAGGTGAATCTACGATGGAAGAGATATTAATCTCTCAAAAAAACGAATGCAATAGTTCCTTTTCGAAATTTATAGACAATAATTATGAAAATTGGATTAATGGTTTTGAGGACAAGCCAATACTTTCAAATAATCTAATTTCTAATAGATTGACAAAGGACATATCATCAACTCAAAAAACTTTATTTGTTGTTATTGACAATTTAAGATATGACCAATGGAAAATCATAGAGCCTTATATTTTAAAATATTACAACAAGCAATTGGAAGAGCCATATTTTAGTATTCTACCAACAGCTACTCAATACGCTAGAAATGCTTTATTTTCAGGCTTAATGCCGTTAGATATTAAAAATAAATTTCCTCAATATTGGAAATTTGATCATGAAGATGGAGGTAAAAATCTTTATGAAAATGAATTGCTACAAGAAAACTTAAAGTTATTGGGATTGTCTAACTTAAAAAATGAATACATTAAAATAACTAATTTAAAAAATGGAAAAAAACTAGAAGAGGAATTTAAATCAAAATCTGAGAATGATTTAATTACATTAGTCTATAATTTTGTTGATATGTTATCTCATTCTAAAACTGAAATGGAGATGATTAAAGAATTAGCCTCCAATGATAAAAGTTATAGATCATTAACAGCCAGTTGGTTTAACAATTCTCCTTTAATGGGAATAATAAAACAAGCTGCAGAACTAAATTTTAAATTAATAATAACTACAGACCATGGTACTATAAACGTGAAAAATCCAACAAAAGTGATTGGAAACAAAGATTTAAGCTCAAATCTTAGATATAAAACAGGTAAAAGCTTATCATTCAATTATAAAGAAGTAATTTCTTTTATGGAGCCAAATAAAATCGGTCTACCATCTGTTTCAATTAATAGTCCATTTATTTTTGCAAAAAATGAAAGCTTCTTTGCTTATCCAAATAATTTTAATCATTATGTTTCATATTTTAAAGATACCTATCAGCATGGAGGTATTTCGATGGAAGAAATGATTATCCCATATGTTGTATTAGATCCTAAGTAATCATGAATAAAGCATTAAACTATAATTTAAAAGACATAAGCCTAGCAGTTGATTTTATAATTAAAAATACGACTAGTAAAACTTTACTTTTTAATGGGGTTATGGGTTCAGGTAAGACAACGTTAATAAAAGCATTAGTAAATAGATTAGGCAGTACAGATAATGTATCTAGTCCAACATTTTCCATAGTTAATGAATATAAACTAAATGGATCAACTATATTCCATTTTGATTTTTACAGAATCGAAAATGAATTTGAAGCTCTTGATATAGGTGTTGAGGATTATATGTCGAATAATAATTGGTGCTTTTTAGAATGGGCAGAAAAAATACCAAATTTAATACCTAGTAATATAAATTATATTAATTTTAAGTTGTCTGATGGAAATAATAGAACAATTGAAATAGATTTAAATGAATAAAATAGATTATCCATTTAGTAAAGAACAACTTTTACCGCAAGAGGAAAGGTTAGAGCTTAAACAAATAAAAAAAGAATTTATAATTGGAGTTCCAAAGGAAGATGATGTCAATGAAAAAAGAATTTGTTTAACACCTGATTCTGTTAATTATCTTGTGATGAACGACTATAAAATATTTATAGAATCAGGAGCAGGAATAGGCTCTAACTTTTCAGATTTAGATTACTCAGAAGCTGGTGCCGAAATTGTAGATTCTAAAGAAAAAGTATATAAATGTCCTGTAATTTTAAAAATCGCCCCTTTAACTGATATTGAAATTAATTTAATCAAACCAAATTCAATTTTAATATCTGCTTTAGAACTAAAAAAACAATCCGCTTCATATCTTACTAAACTTATTAAAAAAAAGATAACCTGCATTGCTTTTGAATTTATAGAAGAAGATGATGGATATTTCCCTGTTGCAGATCAATTAGGTGTTATTACAGGTCAAGCAGCAGTCTTAATATCTTCTGAACTCATGTCAAATGTAAATACCAACGGCAAGGGACTGTTTTTAGGAAATATAAGTGGAGTTCCTCCGACAGAAATTGTTGTTATTGGTTCTGATAAGATAGCTGAGTCAGCAGCATTATCTGCTACAAAATTAGGTGCTAGAGTAAAGGTTTTTAGTAACTCAATTTTTAAATTAAATAAAATTCAAAAATTGATTACCAATCCTATTTACAGTTCAACAATACAAAAAAAACAACTTTCAAAAGCATTAATGAGATGTGATGTTGCTATAGGGACGATTAAAAGCAGTACTAGTTCAGAATCTATAATTTCTGAAGATATGGTAATGAAAATGAAAAAAGGAGCCATTATTATTGATGTAAGTATTGATACAGGCGGAACTTTTGAAACAAGTGAATTAACAACTCATGATAAACCTACATTTGAAAAACATAATGTAATACATTATTGTGTTCCTAACATACCTTCAAGATATTCAAGAACTTCATCTTTATGTTTAAGTAATATTATAACCCCCTACTTAATTAAGTCTGTTAAATTTGGAAGTTTTGAAAATTTTATAAGAAATAATAATTCTTTTAAAAAAGGTGTTTACTTATATAACGGATTGAGTACAAACCTAATTATAAGTCAAATACTTGATATAAAATATAACGAGATAAACAATATATTATGAAATTAAGCAATAGACTAATTTATTTTATGGGTGGATTTTTGATTGGTATTTGTATTTTGATTTTTATATGGGATAAAAAAAACACAAAATTTCCTTATATGCCTGATGCAAGAGTTATAAATGATGTAAATAGTAAGAATGTTCATTATTCAAATAAACTTCATACAGCATTTGCTAAAAATATTATTACAGCAAGTCAGATTCAAGATATATTGAAAAATGGCAATGTAAACTTTTCTAAAAGTAATACTAAACTTGACAGCTGTAAGATATATGTAATTGAAAAAAAATTAAGCACAAAAAATTATTCAATTAGTCTGGAGAATTGCACAAATGAAGTTAAAGTTTTTGATTACAGCTTTGAATGATTCCTTCTTTTTATTTCTTTTGCATAAAGAAATAACTCTCTTGAAGTTTGTCCTTCAACTGCTGTATTTTCCTCTGCTCTTCTAAAGAGGTAAGGAATCACCCCTTTAAAAGGGCCAAAGGGTAGATATTTCGCCACATTATATCCTTGATTGGAAAGATTGTAAGTAATATGATCACTCATGCCATATAATTGACTAAACCAAACCTTATCCTTTATAATATTATATTTATTTATAAACTCTAAAGCTAAATAATTACTTTCCTCATTATGACTGCCTATAAAAACAGAAAATAATTGAACATTTTTAAACATAAATGTCATACAATTATTAAAACTTTCATCAGTATCTTTTTTAGTTTTATGAATAGGGTCTAAATAATTAAAAACTTTGGATCTTTCTCTTTCTTTTTCCATGTAAGCACCTCTTACTAATTTAATACCTATATGTACATCTGAAGTTGAGAAAGAATGATAAAGTTTTTCAATATATTCTAAACGATCAATTCTATAGGATTGAACAGTATTATATACAATAGCTTTTTTAGAATTATACTTTAAAATTAAATTCTCATATATTTCATCAATACTTGATTGAATCCAGCTTTCCTCAGCATCTATCAATACAGAAACATTGTTGGCTAGCGCAGCATTACAAATTGCATCATATCTGAATTTTACTTTTGACCATTCAATATTTTCTTTATCAGACAAGTTAGTATTAGATGAAATTTTTTCATATAAATCAAAACGACCAATTCCAGTAGGCTTAAAAACAATAAATGGAAAATTATTGTTTGTATTTAACTTTATCAAATTAATTGTACGTGAAACAGTTTCATCAAAGCTAACTTCATTTTCAAGTCCTTCAACCGAATAATCTAAAATAGAATATACATGTCTTACGTTTAAATCATTTATTATTTCCTTACAATCATCCTCATTTTCACCACCACAAAACTGCTTAAGCATTGTACTTTTAAGAATTAATTTTGTTAAAGGATAAATTAATTTAAAACTTAAAATAAATTTGGAAATAGACACGATACGTGGGAAAGAAATAATTTTAAAAATAAAATAACCACGATAAAGGTCAAATATAGATTTATCTTTAAAGGCTATTTCAGTATTGTCAAATAAATTATCTTGCATAATATAAAAAAATACAAGACAAATATATTCATATACATTCTAATTTATAAACTTTAAACTAGTATTTTTATTAATAATATATTTTTGATTTATGGACTCAATAATTACAAATAGTTACCCTTTACATTTTAACAAAACTGCATATAAAAAGCTAAATAATTTTGTAAAGGAAAATAATTTTTCAAAGATTATTGTAATAACAGATTCAAATACAACACTGCTATGCCTTGAAAAGTTCTACTCAAAATTTGATAAAACATCTGAAACATATAACATATCTTTCATGCCTGGGGAAAAAAATAAAAATCTATCAACCTGTAAAGACCTATGGACCAATATCTCCGAACTTGGCTTGGATAGAAATTCTTTGATTATTAACTTAGGGGGCGGAGTAGTAACTGACCTAGGAGGGTTTATTGCATCAACATTTATGAGAGGGATAAAGTTTATTAATGTTCCTACTACCCTTTTGTCTATGGTCGATGCGTCAATAGGAGGTAAAACTGGTATAGATTTGAATAATATAAAAAATCAAATTGGTGTTATTAGTAATCCATCTATGGTTATTGTAGATTCCGACTTTTTAGATACACTTACATTGCCAGAATTAAAGTCAGGTTTTAGTGAAATGATTAAACATTCTTTAATAACAGGAATAAAATATTGGGAATCTATAAAACTAACAAATATCAACAAATTTTATCCAGGAAATTGTTTTTACAACTCGATTGTAATAAAAAGTAAAATTGTGGATAAAGACCCTTATGAGAAAGGATTAAGAAAAATTTTAAACTACGGACATACAGCAGGTCATGCTATTGAAACCTTTTGTTTAAACTCAAAGACTCGTGAAGATTTAACTCACGGTCATAGTATTGCATTAGGCATGATCATTGAAGGATATTTATCCACTATCATACTAAATTTTGATAAGCAAGTAAACCAAGAAATAAATCGCTTTATATTAAGAAACTTTGATAAGTTAATGTTTTCAGACCTAGAAATAGAAAATATTATTAAATTAATGAAGTTTGACAAAAAAAATAAAGAAGGACAGATTAACTTTGTATTATTAAAAGAAATAGGAAAACCCGTTTATGATCAAAGTATAGATTTGAAAACTATAAAAGATTCTTTTAAATTTTTAAATGAATTATCTTGAATAAACCTATTTAAATATCATTAAAAATGGCATGCATTAGTCTTTTCTTATCATTAATACTCTCTTCAAGAGATATCATTGATTCAGTTCTGTAAACACCATCAATATCATCTAACTTAAATATAATTTCTTTTGCATCCTTTGTACTTTTAGCTCGTATCTTACAGTAGATATTAAATTTACCTGTAGTAATATGAGCAACTGTAACATTTGGAATTTCTTTAATTCTTTCAATTAAAAAAGATAGTTGAGATGTTTTTTCTAAATATATTCCTACATAAGCGATAAAAGAATATCCAAGCTTATTGTAATCAAGAATTAATGATGAACCTTTAATTAATCCTGCATCTTCCATTTTTTTAACTCTTACATGAACTGTGCCAGCAGAAATAAATAGCTTTTTTGCTATATCAGTAAAAGGTATTCTTGTGTTATCAATTAACATATCAAGAATTTGATGATCGATTTCGTCTAATTTAAATTTGGGTTGCATATACAGTATCTTTAAAATATGTATAAATTTATGGAAAATCTTTGAATTATTCTCATTAATACATCATTTTAAGTAAACTTTAACTAAATTTTTAGCAATTTAATTAAGGATTTGTTTAGTTTGTTTCCTATAATAAAAGTATTTGAGTTTAAGGTTTTTAAATAATTGAATGGAAATTCAAATTCTTTATGACCTATGAAATTATCTAAATCTCCAATGGATTCAATATAAGGAACAAAAGAAATAGAATTATCTTTTAGTATTTCCTTGTAATTTATACCAACATTAATTATTGAATCATTAATTTTTATTTTTTTTAAAATAATGTCATAAAATTTTACTTTATTTTTTGGAATAAGTTTATAGATGTCAACTTTAATTTTATCATTAATTTCTTCTGAAATTATTTCTAAAGCTATTACTAGTGAATGAAACATATACTTTCTTGTTATTTCCCTGTTATAATCATTTTCAAAAAAACCAGATTCAAATAAAATAGTAGAAGAACCTTTATTTTGAAAATGATCACCAAAACAATTTTCATTATAATCATCATTATATAATCTTACTCTATTTTTAATAACATTAGATAGTTCAATATAAATTTGTTCAATTATATACATAGACTCTCTCCTATTTTTATTAATAGACCCTTTTGAATCAAAAGATGGAGAAAGGAAACTTAATCCTGATGGATTAAGATCGTTATCACTGCCATAAATTGTTCTCTGATCATGAAGATTAAAACAATAATCTGGTTTAATTTTTAGAAAGTAATCGTTTAATACTCTAGATTCGGGTTGAGAATTGATTTTGGCATCTCTATTTAAATCTACTTTATTATAATTTTCTCTTGTATAAATTCTAGCTCCATCAGGATTTAATATAGGTATTAAATGGAGAGTGCATGCATCTAAAATATTTATAAATTCATCGTTATTTAAGGCATTAATAAAATCAAGCAAACTTTTTGTTGAGGTAGATTCATTTCCATGCATTTGTGACCAAGCAAGAACTTTAATATTTCCATTTCCAACCTTAACAACATTTATATCTTCATTATTAACACTACAACCAATTTTACTAATTTTAAATTTAGAGTTTAACCGATTTAAATGTAAATCATCATTTGTCAAATATTTACTAGATAACTGACTTATTCTTGATTTGTTAAAAATATTTGTTAAACGTTTTATGATTTATTCTTTTTTGTGATCACAGCTAAGTTATAATATTTAATTAAATTGCAGCTTAAATGAATTATTTTAAGTATGAAATATTTATATCTCACAATTCTAATTACGTTATGTAGTTGTAACATAAATCAAGAAAGAATTTGCAATGATTTCAAAACAGGTTCTTTTAAAAGTGTTATTAGTATTGAAGGAGTGGAATATACATCAATTTTTAAAAGAAATGACAGTATTCAAGTTGAAACATTTAACAATGTAATTGATTCAAGCTACGTAAGATGGATTAATGATTGTGAAGTAGTTTTCACTACAATTAATCCTAAAAATATTCTTCAAAAAAAACCAGTACTTGTTAAGATATTAAGAACATTTAAAGATTCTTATGATTTTGAATATTCTTATGTGGGAGAAACAACAAAACAAAAAGGAACTGCGACAGTTTTAAAATAAAGTAGTTTGACCTTTATCTGTATCATTTTCTCCGGAAACATTTAGCTCTATCTTTATTTCGTTTTCATCAATAACTTCAATTTCATTAGCAGAAACTTCTATTGGGGGGTCATAAACTTTAGATTCTAAAATATTAATTTGTTTAACCTTATATCCAGTCAACTGATTTCCTTGTGCTTTTATCCCTTTAATTGAAATAAATTCTTCAACATCAATACTAGTGTTAGGTCTTTGTTCTTTGTTACGTTCTTTATTAAAAACTAATTCAACAACTGGTTTCCAATCAGTAGAGACAATTTCTAAAAAGGAATTTTTATTTAAAGAAATGAATGTTTCTTCTTTGTTTTCATTTTCAATTAAAAATCTCTTTAAAAAATATTTTTCTTTTTTTCCGTCAAAGTAAATTGCTGAAATAGGTTTTTTTGGTAACCACTTTTCTAAAACAATCATATCTTCATTAAAACGTGTTGTAATTTCTGGAGATATAGTTTTAAGTATACCGTTTTGCCTTATTATTAATAATTTGTCTTCCCCTCTAAATTCACCTAACAACTCTCCCCTACCATCAACATTTAGTCTTTGAATAGTGTCGTCAAACCAAATTTTTCTTGGTTTTAAAGTTGATACACCTTTTTCTTTTAATTCAATTTTATTAACATTATGTTTTGTAACTATATTACCTCTAGAAGATCTTCCTTTGATTAGATAATCAGAAAAATTAATATCCCATTTAAACTTTTTTAATTTTGCAGACTGTCTGAGAATTAGTGAAACAATTTCAGCTTCACCGTTAGGATTTGCAGAAAAATAAGAAACAACAGATTCTTTTTTTGCAGAAGACAAATCATAAACCTTATCCCTTGTTACACCAGAGACAGCGAATCTTTTTAAATAATAAAAGTTTTTGTCTCCATCTTTATATATCATATTATATATGGTCCTTTTGTCTTTCTTTTTAAAAACGGCAGCATGGATAATGTTCTTGCCAATAAATGTTTTAGAGCCAACTTTAGTAATAACTACCTTACAATCTTTTGTAAAAACTATTAAATCATCTATATCACTACAGTCACAAACATATTCGTCTTTTCTTAGAGATGTTCCAATAAATCCTTCTTCTCTGTTAACGTAAAGTTTAGTATTTCTAATCACTACTTTTGTAGCATCAACATCATCAAATAACTTTATTTCTGTTTTTCTTTGTCTATTTTCGGAATAATCTTTTTTTAAGCTTTTAAAATAATTGATAGAAAAGTTAACAATATCATCTAAGTTAAATTTAACATTCTTGATTTGATTTTCAAGATCGATAATTTTATCACTTGCTTTATCAATATCAAACTTTGAGATTCTTTTGATTTTAATCTCAGTTAATCTTATAATATCTTCTTCATTTACATCTCTTTTTAAATTATTAGTGTAAGGACGTAAACCTAAATCAATTGCTTTTAAAACCCCCTGCCATGTGTCTTGATTTTCTATGTCACGATAAATCTTATTTTCAATAAAAATTCTTTCCAAAGAAGAGTAATGCCATTGGTTTTCTAATTCACCTAGTTTTATTAGAAGCTCTTGTTTCAACAAGTCTACAGTATTGTCTGTAGATATTTTTAAAATTTCAGAAACTCCTATAAAAAGAGGTTTATTATTTTCAATAACACAACCTAATGGGGATATTGATGTTTCACAATTAGTAAATGCATAAAGAGCATCAATTGTTTTATCCGGAGAAATACCATTTGGTAAATAAATTAAAATTTCAACCTTTGACGCAGTATTATCATCAATTTTTTTAATTCTAATCTTGCCTCTATCATTCGCTTTCAAGATAGAATCTATCAAAGATGTTGTAGTAGTTCCGTATGGAATTTCTGAAATCAATAATGTAGATTTATCAATAGTAGATATTTTAGCTCTAAGTCTGACCTTTCCTCCTCTTTTACCATCATTGTAATTTGAAAAATCAGCAATACCTCCTGTAATGAAATCAGGGAAAATATTTATTTTTTTTCCTTGTAAATGTTTGATAGATGAATCAATTAATTCAATAAAATTATGAGATAAAATTTTTGTAGAAAGACCAACAGCAATACCTTCAGCGCCTTGAGCTAATAATAGAGGGAATTTAACAGGTAAATTAACAGGTTCTTTTCTCCTACCATCATAAGATGCTTGCCATTTAGTAATTTTAGGATTGAATATAACATCTAATCCAAACTTTGATATTCTAGCTTCAATATATCTTGATGCTGCAGCTCTATCCCCAGTTAATGTATTACCCCAGTTTCCTTGGGTGTCTATCAATAAATCTTTTTGACCAATTTGAACCATAGCATCAGCTATACTTGCATCTCCATGTGGGTGATATTGCATTGTATGACCTACAATATTAGCTACTTTATTATACCTTCCATCATCTAAATCTTTCATCGATTGCATTATCCTTCTTTGAACAGGCTTAAAACCATCTTCAATAGCAGGAACAGCACGTTCTAAAATAACATAAGATGCGTAATCCAAAAACCAATCTTTGTACATACCCGTTACTCTAGTGATAGATTCACTATTGTCAAC
>Ga0208971_1001178_pt1 | contig 16084 bp, 17 predicted proteins | sample AOAMet1_18_M0_10_2_FD_188229 | JGI IMG/M metagenome (GOLD analysis project Ga0208971, IMG submission 188229) | Ammonia-oxidizing marine microbial communities from Monterey Bay, California, USA - CAN11_18_M0_10 (SPAdes) | ecosystem: Environmental > Aquatic > Marine > Intertidal zone | place... | reverse complement strand
ATTGTCTTGAGAAAAAGAAGAAATTGATATTGCTATAAAAAGTATAAATATATATTTTTTCATATTAACAACAAGATATTTTATTCACTCTATTTTCATGTCTTCCTCCTTCAAAATCTGTATTTAAAAAAGTATCTACAATTTTTTCTACTTCTTGCCATTCTAAATGTCTGGCTGGCATAGTAAGAATATTAGCATTATTATGTAATCTCGCTTGTTCTGCAATGTGAATATTCCAACAAAGTGCAGCCCGAATTCGTTGGTGTTTATTAGCCGACATATTAATTCCATTACCCGTTCCACAAAATTGTATACCTAATTCATTATCATTATTTTCAATGCTTTCTGCCAATTTATGTGCAAAATCTGGGTAATCCACACTTTCTAAAGAATAACATCCATAATCATTTATTTCATTACCTTTACTAGATAAAAGTTCTTTAAGTTTTTCCTTGTATTCAAACCCTGCATGATCACACGCTATTCCTATTTTCATAATTTATTATTTTAACAGTGTGTTAGTAATTCTAAAATTTAACCTAGTAGGTTTATTTTACTTATTAATATTTATTTTAAAAATATGTTAATAAATAAGTAACCAAATAAAACAACTTCTCTTTTATTTATAATTATAAAAACTAAGCTTTTATCAATTTTTAAAGTCAAGTAAAATTATTGTTTTTTATATTTTACTTTTAAACTCACTTATTAACTTTATTTAATTGTAAAAATAGTTTTATTTATTAAAATAAAGCTGTTGATTTAGCTTATTAACAACTATTAATAAATGTTAATATAATATTTAAGTAGTTGATTATTAAAATTTAAAAATTAACAATTATTAAAAAAATATGTGAGTTTGTTTTAATATATAATATAAAATAAAAATTACAACTAAATTTATTAACTGAGTTAACACTTATATATATAAATAATCTTTCTTTTTTATTTTAAAAATAACATAAATATATATTATAATATAAAACTAAACTCAATTTTTAATTTTATAAAATTATTGTACTTTTACAACTCACTAATAAATTTAAAAATATGAAAAAAATATTTACTTTATCTACCGCTTTACTTTTAGTTGGTAGTGTTTTTTCACAAGGAACTTCTGTTTCTTTTTGTGATAACTTTGATTCTTATCAAAATGGAGATCCAATTGCAGCAACTTCTTCTGATTGGGAAACTTGGGGGTCTATTACATCTCCAACTCCTCCTTATGTAGATGATGCTGATGTAACTAATATATTATCAAATTCTGGAGATTTTTCTTTGTATTTTGAGGCAGTAGGAGCAGGAGGACCACAAGATGTTGTACTTCCTTTTGGTTCAGGCACCCCATATACTATTGGGGATTTTGAATTTTCAGCAAACTTTTTTGTTAATCAAGGAACAGGCGCATATTTTAATTTTCAAGCCGAAAATACTCCAGGAACAACATGGAGTTTAGATGTACAAATGGATGCAACAGGAAATATTTCTTTTCAAAATGGAGGAGGGGCAACAATTTTTTTAACATCAACATACCCTATGAATACATGGTTTGAAATAAAAACAGTTGTTGATTTAACAAATAACAATTGGGAAATATTTATAGATAACCAATCTCAAGGAAGTTTTACAAATACAGTTAATAAAATTGCATCATTAGATTTATATCCGATTACAGGACATCAATTTTATGTAGATGATGTTTGTTATTCTTATACTCCTGCGGTTTTAGAAAATTTAAATGCTCAAGTTTCTTCAGTTACCCCAATAACAGGTTTAACTGGTCAAACAAGAAATCCTTCTGTAGAAATTAGAAATTTAGGTTTAACAAACGTTACTTCTTTTGATGTTGATTTTGAATATAATGGAAATACAATTACTGAAAATATTAGTGGATTAAACATGGTTACACTTGATGTTTATCAGGTTAATTTTAACAATTCAATTTCTTTAATTTCAGGAACTAATCAAGGAATAGCTACTGTATATAATGTTAACGGTTTAGGACCAGATGACGAACCTTTAGATGATCAAATGACAATAAATATAGCAGCTATTACACCTGCAGCAGGAAAACTAGTAATTGGTGAGGAAGCAACAGGTACATGGTGCGGTTGGTGTCCTAGAGGAGCTGTAGCTTTAAACTGGATGGATAATGATTATGAAGGATATTGGCAGGGTATTGCTGTACATAATGGAGATCCAATGACAGATGCTGATTATGATAATGGAATGGCTCCATATATTGGGGGATATCCAAGCGGAATGGTTGATAGAGGACAAGAAATAGATCCGGGAGCTTTTAAAAATGATTTTTTACAAAGAATAATAATTGAACCAAACGGAGTGATTACAAATGGTGCAGAATTAACAGGAAATACTCTTAAGGTAAACTTAACTGTTAATTTCCAAAATTCAGTAAGCGGAAATTACAAATTAGCTTGTGTTTTAGTTGAAGATTCAGTTACAGGTACTACACCACAATATTATCAATCTAATTCATATAGTGGAGGGTCTTCTTTAATAGATGTAGATGGAAGTGATTGGGCAAATAAACCATCTAATGTTCCTGCATCACAAATGGTATACAGACATGTAGCTAGAGGAATTGCTCCAAACTTTAATGGAAGCCCATTAGCAAATACTTCATATAATTCTGGAGATACTGAAACTTTATGTTTCGAATTTACTTTAGACCCATCATGGGATTTATCAAAAATTCATATTGTTGGTATGTTAATAGACAATGGAAATATGATTGATAATTCATCTTCAAACTCTATAGATGATGCAGAAATTTTAGGATATACTCCGTGTGCAACAACTTCAATAGGATTAGAATTAAATGGACCAGACAAAGTTAATATTTATCCAAATCCAGCTACTGATAATATTTATATTTCAAATTTACTTGAAAAATCAATTATTAAAATTTATGATATTCAAGGTAAATTAGTTTTAGAAAATAAAATTTCAAATAAAGAATATGTTAATATTTCAATGCTAGCTAAAGGAATTTATCAAGTTAAGTTTGAAGGAAATAATTTAAATGAAACAAGAAAATTAATTATAGAATAATTAAACTAAAATAAAATCCATTTGCTTTCTTTCTAAGTCAGCTCTTTGTATTTTAATTTTAACTTTTTGCCCTAGTTGGTAACTGACTTTTGTTCGGTATCCAATTAGGGCATATTTTTTTTCATCATAAATATAATGATCATCTTTTATACTACTAACCTTAACCAAACCCTCACATTTATTTTCTATAATTTCTACATACAAACCCCATTCAGTTACACCAGAAACCACACCCTCAAAGGAATCACCAATTTTATTTTTAAGGAATTTTACCTGCATGTATTTAATAGAATCTCGCTCAGCAGTTGATGCTACTTTTTCCATTTCAGAACAGAGTTTACAAACCCTCTCTAAATTTTCTTTACCTACTGAAGTTGCACCATTAATATAATCTTCTAGCAACCTATGAACTATTAAATCAGGGTATCTTCTAATTGGAGAAGTAAAATGAGAGTAATAATCAAAAGCCAACCCATAATGACCAATGTTATTAGTTGAATAAACAGCTTTTGCCATTGAACGAATAGTTAATGTTTCAACCATTTGTTGTTCTTTTTTACCCTTCACTTTTTTAAGCAAATCATTTAATGATTCTGAAAGTTTATTTGAATTTTCATTATTTATAGAGTGTCCAAACTTTTTTACAATATTATTTAAAGTTGAAATTCTATCTGTATCTGGCAAATCATGAACTCTATATACAAATGATTTAGCTTCTTTTTTTGGAAAACCAATATGTTTAGCAACTGTTTTGTTTGCTAAAAGCATAAACTCCTCAATCAAATGATTGGTTGATAAACTCTCTTTAAAATAAACATCTATAGGGTTATTGTCTTTATCTAAAATAAATTTAACCTCAGTGCTTTCAAAATTTATTGACCCTTTTTTTTGTCTTTTTATTCTTAATACTTTAGATAATTTATCTAACAAAAGCAACTCAACCGAAAGCTCTCCTTTTTTATTATCAATAACATCCTGTGCTGTTTGGTAAGTAAAACGAACATCAGAATGAATAACGGTTTTTGCTATTTTGTAATCAACCAAATTTGCTTTTTCATCCATTTCAAACAAAACCGAGTAGGCTAAACGATCAACATTTGGTTTTAATGAACAGATATTATTAGATAGAATTTCAGGAAGCATTGGAATAACTCTATCCACCAAATAAACAGAAGTAGCCCTTTCAACAGCCTCTTTGTCAATAATACCCCCTTTTTTCACATAATGAGATACGTCAGCAATATGCACACCTATTTCCCAATTTCCATTATTTAGTTTTTTTACTGATAATGCATCATCAAAGTCTTTTGCATCCTTTGGATCAATAGTAAAAGTAGTTGTTTTTCTAAGGTCTAAACGATTCTTAATTTCTTCAACTGATATTTTTTTAGCTATACTATTTGCTGATTTTTCAACTTCTTTTGGGAATTTTGGTGCAAAACCATAATCATAAAGAATAGAGTTTATTTCGGTATTATGGTCATCAACTTTTCCAATTATTTCAATAACCTTACCAATAGGGTTTTTATAATTTTCATTCCAACCCTCTACTTTTACCAATACTTTTTTGTTTAAGTATTCTTTTCTAACTGATTTTGGTGGTATAAAAACATCAAAAGAAACCCTTCTATCATCAGTTACTAAAAAATAATTTGATGAAGAATTATCTATTACACCAACAAATTCGGTCTTTTTTCTTTTAATAACACTTACAACCTCTCCCTCTTGTTTTTTCTTTCTTTTTATAAAAAGCAATACCTCCACTTCATCACCAGCTAAAGCAAATTGACTGTATTCTTTTGGGATGAAAACCTCATTTTCATCATCAATATCTGCATAAACACCTCTTTGATTAGTGTTTTTTATGGTGGTAATAATTTTTGATATCTTCTCCTTCAGCCTAAACGCACCCCTTTGAGTTTCTTCTAAAACACCTGATAAAACCATATCTTTCATCACATCAATTATCTGGATTTTCACACCCATTTCTTTAACTTTTAAAATTTTACCAACTTGTTTGTAATTTAGCTTCTTTTTAGAATTTTCTCTAAAAATTACTAATAACAAATCATATAGACGAGTGTTTGAAAACTCACCTTTTCTATTTTTCTTAGATTTTTTCTTTTTCTTCATATTATTGTGGCAAAAATAATAGTAATTTTACCATCAAGTGCTAATAAAAAGTAAACATATCATTATCTTGTTGTTAAGTGTTTTGATTTTATCGTCATGCAGAACGAAAAAGAAAACGTTTAACGGCACTTCAACTCTAAAATGTGCTGATTATGATGGGTCGTCTACCAAAACAAAAGAAAAGAAAAAAACAAAATGGAGTTTAGTGCTTTATAAAGATGGAGATAAGGTTGGAGGAAAAACAAAAAAAGGAAAAAGCAGACTTTTTAAAAAGAAAAAATAGTATTTCGTAACCCTTCCTAATATATAGTCGTTAATCAAAGTAACTGGAAACGACTATGAAACAATTTTTACTTACAATTATTCTTTTACCATTTTTACTTTCTGCACAAACAGAGGGTAAAAAAATATTTAGTTTCTCAAATTCTCCTATTCCTGATCAAAACATAACTGCAATTGCAACTGATAATACTGGATTAAATTGGATAGGAACACTTGAAGGTTTAATTTGTTACAATGGTAAAAGGTGGCATACAATCACATCTAAAAACAGCAAACTACCTTCTAATAAGATTTTATCAATAAAAATAGTTGGTAACACAAAATACATTGGTACCACTGAAGGGTTGCTGGTAATTGATAATAACACTTGGGATGTTTATACTTCAAAAAACAGCAAACTCCCTTCTGATAAAATCAGGAAAATTATAAAAATAAAAGATAATATTTTAATAGCAACATCAAAAGGGTTGGTAAAATATAGTAATGATTTTGAAGTGATTTTATCAAGTGATAAAAATGGAATAATTGATGATGATTTTATATCAATGAGTGTAGATCATAATAATGTCGTTTGGCTTGGAACAAATAGTGGTTTATATAGTTTTTCAAATAATATATGGAGAATTTATAACACAAAAAACTCAGAGTTACCTAATAATAATATTTGGGATATAGTAATTGACGGTGAAGGAAAAAAATGGATAGCAACAAAAAGAGGTATAATTACTATACAAGACGATCAATGGGTTTTGTTCAATAAAAAAAACACACCACTTAAAACAAATACAATTAAATCTTTGGTTTATGATGATTATGATCAAATTTGGGTGGGAACCGATAAAGGAGTTGTTTCTTTTGATGGAGAAGATTGGAAAAAACATAAAATAAGCCACAAAAAAGCGCTTGTAACCTCATTATTTATTGATGATTTTGATAACAAATGGGTGTGTACCTTAAAAGATGTAATTGTATATAATATTGATGGTGTGGAGTTTAAGAACAATATTAGTGCGCAAAATAGCGTTATTGTAAGCAAATAAAAAAATCAAAAAGTGAAACACATTTTTTGGTTAATACGCAAAAAGTCCAACCTTTATGGTTGGATTTTTTGTTTAATATTGATTTTAGATGAAAAGAATATTTTTAATAGTTTTTGGTATTTTGTTAATCCCACTTATTGCAAAGCAGTTTTCTAGTGAAGTTAATTGGAATATTTTTGATTTTTTAATGATGGGATTTTTACTAACAACAACTTTATTTCTGATTAGATATTCAAAAAAACATACACATAACACAACAATTATCATATGTGTTGTTGCAATATTCTTAACCATATAGATACAGTTAGCGGCAGGGATTTTTTAAAATAAAAAAAACCAATCATATGATTGGTTTTTTTGCTCCCCCTCTAGGACTCGAACCTAGGACCCTCTGATTAACAGTCAGATGCTCTAACCAGCTGAGCTAAGGAGGAGTGTTTGTTAAAAACGGCTGCAAAAATATAAGAATGGATTAAATAATACAATATATTTGCAAAAAAATTTTATGAGTATTTTAGTAGTAGGCACAGTAGCTTTTGACGCGATAGAAACACCTTTTGGAAAAACAGATAAAATAGTTGGAGGGGCAGCAACATATATTTGCTTGTCATCATCTTTTTTTACAAAGAAATTAAATTTAGTATCTGTAGTTGGAGAAGACTTTCCTAAAGAGACTATTCAAATGTTAAAAGAAAAAAATGTAAACACTAAAGGGCTTCAAATAAAAGAAGGAGAGAAAACTTTTTTCTGGTCAGGTAAGTATCATAATAACATGAACACTAGAGATACAATGGACACTCAACTTAATGTTTTAGGAAATTTTGAACCAATTGTACCAGAAGAATTTAAAGATTCAGAATTTTTAATGTTAGGAAATTTGATGCCTTCGGTACAAAAGAAGGTTTTAGATCAAATGACAAAAAGGCCAAAATTAATTGTTTTGGATACTATGAATTTTTGGATGGATCTTTTTATGGATGACCTGAAAGAAGCATTAAAAGAAGTTGATGTTCTTACCATTAATGATGAAGAAGCGCGCCAGCTTTCTGGCGAATACTCGTTAGTTAAAGCGGCAAAAGTAATATTAGCAATGGGACCTAAATATTTAATTATTAAAAAAGGTGAGCATGGGGCATTGTTATTTAATAACAAAGAAGTGTTTTTTGCACCAGCATTACCTTTAGAAGAAGTTTTTGATCCAACAGGAGCCGGAGATTCTTTTGCAGGAGGATTTATTGGTTATTTAGCTAAAACTAATGATGTTTCGTTTGAAAACATGAAGAGAGCAGTAATTAACGGCTCTGCAATGGCATCATTTTGTGTGGAGAAATTTGGAACACAGAAGTTAACTGAAATCAACCAGGATGATGTTGACGCAAGAATTAATGAGTTTGTGAATTTGGTTAAGTTTAATATTTCTTTAAAATAAAGAATCACCCTTATTAGCCACATTGTTTTCATACCAATGATCGGTTAATAGGCTTTGGCCATCAGCAGCTTCAACTGCTAAAAAATCACACCTTTCATTTTCCTTGTTGTTAGCATGACCCTTTACCCAGATAAAAGAAACTTTTTGCATTCTATAAATTTTAAGAAACCTAATCCATAAATCAGGATTTTTCTTTTTATTGAAATTCTTTTTCTCCCAACCGAACACCCATTTTTTTTCTACTGAATCAATAACATATTTTGAGTCAGAGTAAATTGTAATTTCAGAATTTTCTTTTTTTACACTTTCAAGAGCAATAATTACAGCCAATAACTCCATTCTATTGTTTGTAGTCAACTTAAACCCCTGCTTTAATTCTTTTCGATAACTACCACTCATCATTACAATTCCATAACCCCCATTTCCAGGATTGCCTTTAGCAGAGCCATCAGTATAAATAATTATACTCATAAGGAGAATAATGTTTTTTCAATAATTTTAGGGAATAATGATTGTTCTAATTCGTGAATCTTAGCAGTTAAACTTTCTAAATTTTCATCAGGAGAAAGACTAAAACTTTTTTGGAAAATAATTTTTCCCTCATCATAATTTTGATTTACAAAATGGACGCTAATTCCACTTTCAGTTTCTTTGTTTTCTAAAACTGCTTTATAAATATTTTCACCATACATCCCTTTTCCACCATATTTAGGCAACAAAGCAGGGTGAATATTAATAATCTTATTGGGGTACTGTTCAATCATTTTTGAAGGTATTTTTAATAAAAATCCAGCCAAAATAATATAATCAACCTTATATCTTGCCAGTATTTTAGCTAAATCATCAAAATTTTCAAGCTCAGTTTTTGATGTAAAAACCATTGGAATCTTCAATTTTTCAGCTCTCTCTACAATAAAAGCATCTTTTCTATTTGTACACATCATCACTACCTTAATATCAGATGAGTTATTGAAATAAACACAAATATTCTCAGCATTACTTCCCGCCCCTGAACCAAAAATTGCTAACTTTTTCACTCCTTAAAATTTTTATCAAAAATAGTATAAACAAACAGATGTTAAAATAGAAAATAAGAAAGTTTGCAAATTCTTTTTATTATAGTTTTATTTGCACCTTATTAACTAAAAACATATTAACATGTCAGATATAGCAGAAAAAGTAAAAGCAATTATTATTGATAACCTAGGGGTTGATGCTAGTGAGGTAACAGCTGCAGCAAGTTTTACAAATGATTTAGGAGCAGATTCTTTAGATACAGTAGAGCTTATTATGGAATTCGAAAAAGAATTTGACATTCAAATTCCAGACGATAAAGCTGAAGCTATTGCAACAGTTGGTGATGCTGTTTCTTTTATTGAAGAAGCGAAAGCCTAACTAAAAATGAAAAGCAGAAGAGTAGTTGTTACAGGAATAGGAGCTTTAACTCCTATAGGTAACAATTTACAAGATTATTGGAAATCATTAGTTGATGGAGTAAGTGGTGCCGCACCAATCACCAATTTTGATCCTTCAAATTTTAAAACACAATTTGCTTGCGAGTTAAAAGACTTTGAGGTTACAGATTTTTTACACAAAAAAGCAGCAAGAAAAATGGATCCTTTTTGCCAGTACGCTATGGTTGTAGCGGATGAGGCAATAAATGATTCGCTTTTAAATATTGAGGGCATAGATTTAGATAGAGCTGGAGTTATTTGGGGTTCTGGAATTGGAGGAATGAAAACATTTCAACAAGAAGCTTCTGATTTTGCAAAGGGGAGCGGAACACCTAGATATAGTCCATTTTTTATTCCAAAGTTAATTTCTGATATTCCTGCTGGTCATATTTCAATAAAATATGGTTTTAGAGGCCCAAACTTTACTACAGTTTCAGCTTGTGCTTCATCAACAAATGCATTAATTGACGCATTTAATTATATTAAATGGAATAAGGCAGATATTTTTATTGCTGGTGGTTCTGAGGCTTGTATTTTTGAAACAGGAATGGGAGGTTTTAACGCAATGATGGCGTTATCTACTCGTAATGATGACCCACAATCAGCATCTCGCCCATTCGATAAAGATAGGGACGGCTTTGTAATGGGAGAAGGGGCTGGAGCAATTGTGCTGGAAGAACATGAGCACGCAATAAAAAGGGGAGCAACAATTTATGCAGAAGTTGTTGGAGGAGGATTAACAGCAGATGCACATCATATTACAGCTCCACACCCGGAAGGATTAGGAGCAAGAAATGTAATGAAACTAGCTATTGAAGACGCTGGTGTTGATGTTACAGATATTGATTATGTAAATGTTCACGGAACATCTACACCTCTTGGAGATATTGCAGAAACAAAGGCAATTAAGGATTTGTTTGGGGAACATGCGTATAATTTAAATATTAGCTCAACTAAATCAATGACAGGACATCTTTTGGGTGCTGCTGGAGTAATTGAGTCTATTGCTTGTATAATGGCGGTAAAAAACGACACTATTCCCCCTACAATAAATCATAAAACAGATGATCCAAATATTGACAATAAGTTGAATTTAACCCTTAATACAGCACAAAAAAGGAAAGTTAATTATGCACTTACTAATACATTTGGATTTGGAGGACATAACGCCTCTGTGTTATTTAAAAAATACGAATCATAAGTTTTTTTAAAACAATAATATCAAAGCTCACTTTTAAAAATAAAGGTGAGCTTTTTTTATTTCAATTACTAGGGTATCATTCTGAAAATGAAATTTATAAAAAAGCATTTATTCATAAATCTTCCAATAAGAATAGTCATAACGAGAGATTAGAATACCTAGGTGATGCGATTCTATCCTCTATAGTTTCGGAATCATTATTTAATGATTATCCCAATGAAGCAGAGGGTTTTTTGTCTCAAAAAAGAGCAATAATTGTAGGGAGAAAACACTTGAACCTGGTTGGTAAAAAGATAATTCCAGCTCAAGAGATTAAAAGTAAATTGAATAAAATACCTCTTAGTGTTTATGGAAATACTTTGGAGGCAATTTTAGGAGCAATCTATATAGATAAGGGTTTTGGTAAAACAAACTTATTTGTTCAAAAGCATATTTATACTTCAGAGTTTTTAAATGAATTATCAGATACAGATTTTAAGAGTAAACTTTTAAAATATTCCCAAAAGGAGAATATAAATATGGAGTATAAAGTGGAAAAACAAGAAGGGCCTGATCATAAGAAAGAATTTTTAATTGCAATTTATCTTAATAATAATAAAATTGCAGAAGCAAAGGGATCATCAAAAAAGGAAGCAGAACAAAAAGCAGCCAAAAAAGCATATAAAATTGTATTTTAGCCCTAATGAAAATGCATTACACATTAGAATGTGACCAAGAATATGAATTTGTTGTTTTAGCAATAAACAGCCATAGCAAAGCATTTAAACTGTGTTGGAATTTAAATAACACACTTGTGTTAAATTTTGAAATGACTGATGAGCATTCGATTTCAGATGAATTGTTATTTACAAGATATAAAACTAAAACTGAAAGCGGAGCACAGATTAACCTTCTCGCAAACAGAACCAAGAAGGGTTACTTAATTCCATCACAAAAAAGTGTAAATTACTTTTTAGTTATTAAAGATGAATGTTGGTGTGATACAAAAGAGTCATTTTTAAGTAAATTAAGAGCAATAAATGACATACTTTTGGTGTTTGAACTAGACTTAGAAAAAACTAAAAATAGTGATAGATTTATAATACATGATAAGAAAAACTAAAATAATAGCAACAATTGGTCCAGCTACATCTTCAAAAGAAATGCTGAAGAAGATTATTAGTAAAGGGGTGAATGTTTGTAGGTTAAATTTCTCTCATTTAACTTATGATGATGCAAAAGAGATAATTTCAAATATTAAAGAAATTAACCAAGAACTGCATGTTCATACTGCAATATTAGCAGACCTACAAGGACCAAAAATAAGAGTTGGAGAATTTAAAAATCCACTAAATCTTGTAAAAGGGAATGAAGTGATTTTTAGCACTAAAGATAAAAAAGACTGCATTTACATCAACTACCAGAATTTTGCAAAAGATGTTAATGCAAAAGATAAAGTATTGTTAGATGATGGAAAATTAGCACTTAAGGTAGTTAGTACAAATAAAAAAGATACGGTAGTTTTAAAAGTAGTTTTTGGAGGGCTTTTGCAATCAAGAAAAGGGGTAAACTTACCTAATACACCAATCTCCCTTCCTTGTCTTACTAAAAAAGACAAAGAAGATTTAGAGTTTGTGTTGTCAGAAAAAATTGAATGGATTGGACTTTCATTTGTAAGAAAGGCTGATGATGTTCGTATTCTTAAGGAGATAATTGCAAAAAGAAATTTACACCATAAGGTAATTGCAAAGATTGAAAAACCTGAAGCAATAAAAAATATAGATGAAATTATTGATGTAACTGATGCAATAATGGTTGCTAGAGGTGATTTGGGTGTTGAAGTCCCTCCTCAGAAAGTTCCTGTATATCAAAAGATGATAGTAAACAAATGTATTATTCATGCTAGGCCAGTTGTTATTGCAACACAAATGCTCGAAAGCATGCTCGAAAGCCCATCAGCCACAAGAGCAGAAGTGAATGATGTAGCTAACTCAGTAATTGATGGGGCTGATGCGGTAATGCTTTCAGGAGAAACATCAGTAGGGAAACATCCATTGAATGCTGTAGATACTATGAGGGAAATTATTAGGGATGTTGAAGCAAGTGAGCATAATATTTCTCAGAATAAAGTAATTAGGCCATTGATAAATAACAGTAGATTGTTGAGTAATGCTATCTGCTCTCATGCTTGTGATATTGCGGAAAACACAAAGGCTAAAGCAATAATTACCGTTACTTATTCTGGGTTTAATACCATAAAAACTTCAAGTTTTAGGCCCCAAGCTTTTATTTATGCTTTCACCAATAATCATACGATTTTAAATACACTTAGTTTGGTCTGGGGGGTTCAGGGGTTCTATTATGACAGAGGAACAACAACCGATCAAACCATTAGAGAAACAAAAGAAATACTAAAGCAAGAAAAACACCTTAAAAAAGGAGATTTAGTTGTAAATTTGGCGAGTATGCCAGCTAAAGAAATGGGCATGACTAACATGATGAAAATTAGTAAAGTAAAATAAAACCAAAAATGATAAATACAGCATTATTAGCAGAAATTTGTAAGGTTGCAGGAGCGCCAGGACACGAACAAAGAGTAAGAGAAGTTGTACTAAGAGAAGTAAAGTCTTTAGTAGATGAAATAAGAATTGACAACATGGGAAATGTTGTAGCAATTAAAAAAGGAAAAGAAAGTAAAAAAGTAATGATTGGCGCTCATATGGATGAGATTGGGTTTATTGTTACTCATATTGATGATAAAGGATTTGTGTACTTTCACACTTTAGGTGGTTTTGACCCAAAAACACTAACCGCACAAAGAGTTATTATTCATGGAACAGAAGATGTGATTGGTGTAATGGGAGGTAAGCCAATTCATTTGATGAATGCTGCTGATAGAGTAAAAGTACCTACTATTAAGGATTATTTTATTGATACTGGAAGGCCTAAAAAAGAATTAGACAAAATAATTTCAGTTGGAGACACTATCACTAGAAGCAGTGAGCTGATTGAAATGGGAGATTGTATCAACTGTAAATCTTTGGATAATAGAGTTTCAGTCTTCATTTTAATTGAGATGTTCCGTGAGATGAAAAAAACACCTCCTTATGATGTGTATGGCGTATTTACTGTACAAGAGGAAATTGGAATTAGAGGGGCGAATGTATCTTCTATGGATATAAATCCTGACTTTGGGTTTGGTTTAGATACTACTATAGCTTGGGACACTCCAGGGAGCACAAAACAAGAACAAGTTTCTGCTTTGGGTGATGGGGCTTGTATTAAAGTGATGGATTCAGCAACTGTATGTGATTACCGTATGGTAAAATACATGAAGGAGTTATCGAAAAAGAAGAAAATGAAAACACAATTAGAAATATTACCTGCAGGAGGAACAGATACAGCAGGAATACAAAGAATGAATCCAGGCGGATGTATTGCGGGGGCGGTTTCTATCCCAACAAGACACATACATCAATCTATTGAAATGGTACACAAAAAGGATGTTAGAGGAGCAATAGATTTGTTGCGCCACTCGGTAGAAAACTTACATACTTACGATTGGAGTTTTAGGTAGAGAAAAATATATAAAAGAAAACCAGCTGAAAGGCTGGTTTTTTGTTTTTATAGAACCCCCAACCCAATAGCAATTGCCATTAGCATAATCATTACCGCAACAGTAATTTGCACAAATGTAGTCGTGATTTTCTTCAGTAGTTTTTTACCAATTAAAGCGCCAGCAAAGGCAGCCAATACAGCAGCTAAAAGTAAATTGATATTTTCTTCTATTCCCATAGAACTATATTTTGTAAAATAAACTGACACTCTTGAAATATCAATCACAGAGGAAATCATAACCCCAGTAGCAATAAAACTTTCCTTGCTCAATCCACACTTAATTAAGAAAGCACTTCTTAGCGCTCCTTGATGTCCTGATAGACCTCCAAAAAAACCACTAATAACACCTCCAAAAAATAGTTTGTTTTCATCAAACTCTAATTTTTTAAAAAAGGGTAATAATTCCAAAAATGCAAAAGCAAACATTAAAATAGCAATCATCACTTTTATGGGAGTAATCATAAATTCTTTTGCTCCTAAAGTATAAGTGTACCATGCTGTAGTTTCAGAAAAGGACATTAGTATCCATGCTCCAATTAATGCACTCACTATAGCGGGAGCACCAAATTGTATAACAATTCTCCAATTAGCTTCTTTCCCTACTAAATACATTTTAAAGAGGTTGTTTAGCAAATGCACAACTCCTGTTAAGGCAATTGCCATTTCCAAAGGAAAGAAAAGTGCAAAAACAGGCATCAGGATAGTTCCTAAACCAAAACCTGAAAAGAAAGTAAGTAGTGATGCAAGAAATGCAGCTAAGCAGATTAAAAGGATTTCCATTTAAAGTTTAAATACTTTTATCAAACTGCTTTAAGAAACGCACATCATTTTCAAAAAACAGGCGCAAATCTTTTACTCCATATTTTAGCATGGCAATTCTTTCAATTCCCATTCCAAAGGCATAACCCGTATATTTTTTAGAGTCAATTCCACAGTTTTCCAATACATTAGGATCCACCATTCCGCATCCTAAAATTTCCAAATAACCTGTGTATTTACAAACATTACACCCTTTGTTGTTGCAAATATTACAACTTACATCTACCTCAGCACTTGGTTCTGTAAACGGAAAGTAAGAAGGTCTTAATCTTATTTTTGTTTTTTCTCCAAACATCTCTTTTGCAAAATACAATAGCGCTTGTTTTAGGTCCGAAAAACTTACATTTTCGTCAATGTACAATCCTTCAACTTGGTGGAAAATACAATGAGCTCTAGCAGAAATAGCTTCATTTCTATAAACCCTACCAGGAGAAAGAGTTCTGATTGGAGGCTTGTTATTTTCCATATACCTTACTTGTACTGATGAGGTATGTGTCCTAAGTAAAACATCAGGATTAGTTTGTATAAAAAAGGTATCCTGCATATCTCTTGCCGGGTGTTCTTCTGGTAAATTTAAAGCAGAAAAATTATGCCAATCATCTTCTATTTCTGGCCCCTCACTTACTGTAAACCCAATTCTATTAAAAACATCTACAATCTGATTTCTTACCAATGAAATAGGATGTCTGCTACCTAAATTATCCAAAGAAACAGGTCTTGTAAGGTCAATTTCACCATCATTGCTTTCTGTTTCAAAAGTTCCTTTGTAGGAGTCAACTTTCACTTGAGCATTTTTTTTCAGCGTATTTATTACTTGTCCGAATTCTTTTTTACTTTCATTAGGAACGCTTTTAAAAACAGCAAAAAGCTCATTCATTTTTCCTTTTTTTCCTAAAAATTTCAGACGAAAATCTTCTACTTCCTTTTCGGATTTTGGAATAAAACTATCAACCTCTTGTAGTAAATCTTTAACTATTTCTAACATTGTAATAAATTGTATATCTTTGCTTATCTAAACACAAAGAAACAATAATTATGCTAAATAAAATTTTAA
>Ga0208971_1001175_pt1 | contig 16111 bp, 8 predicted proteins | sample AOAMet1_18_M0_10_2_FD_188229 | JGI IMG/M metagenome (GOLD analysis project Ga0208971, IMG submission 188229) | Ammonia-oxidizing marine microbial communities from Monterey Bay, California, USA - CAN11_18_M0_10 (SPAdes) | ecosystem: Environmental > Aquatic > Marine > Intertidal zone | place... | reverse complement strand
GGATTGGTAGGACCCCAACCTGAGTAATAACCCGTAGGCTCACTGTCAGGCAGGCTGTAATTCTCGGCGTTCAACCGTTCGCTCATGTCGAGCCTGGCCAACTTAAAGTTCCGCCATGTCTCGCTGTCAAACGTTTCATCGTCTTCCACAAAAGCAGTACCCCACGTCATGATGGTCGAGGTGAAGTTGCCGCCGTCCTGAGGAGATTCAAACTGCCAATCCCCTAGAGCATCGTCAAACCGGAAGAAACTCTGTTGGTTCCGGCTTTCGGTTCTGCTCGCGTCCAAATCGATTTTCAAATCGTCAATGGGTTCGAGCTGAGCGCGCAGGTTCAGTGTAGCGGTATAGTTCTCTTGATACGTTTGGTTCTGGTAGGGGTTCGCAGACAACCACCCGCGATCTGCAGCATCCAACGCAAAGTCCCCGGTGCGGTTGCCCTGCAAATCGGTGTTTTGGTGGCCCACCAAGAATGGCAGTCCAGGTGCTTCCAGCGCCTCGTCAAATCCAGCATAGCGCGCCTTCCGGTCCACAGACAGACCCGGAAGCAGCAAGCCCTCATTGCGAGAATAGCTCATGTTGACACTCTTGACCGACATCATCGCCTTCAACACGAAAGAAATGGGGTCGATGTACAAGGGTGGCTTTTCGTCGTCATCGACATTGCCAAAGCCGTCGCGGTCTTCGTTCTCGATCTCCTTCTTTTTCTTTTCCAAAGCCTTCATCGCCTCCCGCTTGCGCTTCCCGGAGTTGATGTCCTTCAAGAAAGGCACCTTGTCATACAGCGTCTTGAGACTGGCCTGCGCATTCAGCGTGACGTCCCGGCTGTTCTGGATGGTGTGTCCAAGCGAATCTTGAGAAAATGGAGCCCGGTCCCAGCGGTAGGTTCCCTTGTATCGGATATCGGCCGATGTGAAGTCCAGCAAAGGGAACTTGTCCAAAGGCAGCTTATAGCTCGCCGTTACCGTGTGGTCGTAGGTGGTCACCTCGCCGAAGTTCTCGATGTTGGTCAGGACGGTATCGCGGTACTGGGCATAGCTCTCCGCATTGTTTCTGTCAATGACGCCAATTGGTTCTCCCACCAGCGCCGTCGCACGGCCATTGTAGTCCAAACGCAGGCTTTTGGTAGGGTCCCATTTGACCACATAATCCCGGTTCCAATTCCACTGCTTCAACACCTGTGTGCTCACCAGCACCCCTGTTTCTATGCCCAGGAGTTCTGCAGTGTTGTTGCGCACCCGGCTCGCCTCGTACGTCCTGTCCATGGACATGTTGACCGAAACCTGCTTCAGGCCCGTGTAAAAATTGAAATCAGTGAGCCAGCGGATCGCTTTTGACCGGCCCATCCAAGCAAAAGGCTTCACCTCCTTTGGACGGTTGGTGAAGTCGTAACGCAGTCCGCCCCGGTAATTTCGACGGAGGTTGAATTCCGTATTGATGTCGCGCCGGTAGTTCTCCGTGTAAGCGAAGTTGGCGCTCAGGTTTCCCGGATCGAGGAACCCAAAAAAGCCACTGCTCTTGTTGCCTCCGCCACCTCCACGGGATGCCATTCCCGCTGCTCCACGTTGCGCAGCGAGCTCCCGCTCTTTGGTCACGCTATCGGCACCTTCAAGGCGCATGGCCGTTTCGGCCTCCTTGTCCTTGGCGGACTTCTTGTTTTTCTTTTTGTCCCGCCCACCCAACTGAGGGTCAATCTTGATGTTGGAGAAATTGATGCTCCTGATGCGGTTGATCTGCTGGGATTTTTTCTGTCGGGATGGCGACAAGCCAGCATCGGCGATCTCGACGTCTGGAGACAGCGGATCAAATTGCGGCGTAGACACTGTTTCGCTGTAGCCCAAATACAACGGCAACTGAACGCCGAGGAAGTCGGGAAGGAACTTGCCCAATTGCAGCGTCGTATTGGCATCCACCCCTTGGATGGTTTCCCGCTGTCGCTCCTGAACCCTCTGCTCGAGGCCGCCCCATCCTGGTGTGGACATGTTGGCCGCTACACTCAAGTTTCCGAGGTCGCTCAATGTGGCCTGCAATTGCGCCGTTGCCGCCCAACCGCCTTCTTCATTGAACTCGGACAAACGGAGCTCATTGGCCCAAACAATCGCGCACTTCTCCTGCCCATCGTCGTCTGCGGCAAACAGGTTTTTGTCCTTGTCGGAGTTGCGGACGCCGATCATCACCGTGACCACATTGGCAAGGTTGGGATTGCCCCTCACCGCATAGCGCACATCTCCATCTATTCGCTCAAATTCTTGGAACAAGGGATAACCTACCGGACGCGATACTTTGAGCGTCTGTAAGTCTTGGAACCTGAGGTCAATTTCATTGGCTTGCGGCCAAATCTCTGTCTTCTCAGAAGTTCCCCAAGGGGTCACCTGAAGTGGAATCTCATACTCGTAGTAGTTGTCTACGAAGTCAGAGCCCAAGCGGATAAAGCACGTTAGGTCATCCGACTCTAGCGGCTCATCAATCCGCGCCGCTTCTGCGTGCACAAACATCCGGAGCCGCTTGTACATCCGCATGTCAAAATTGATGTTGCGGTATGCAGCGCGGGCATCGCCGTCCTCCAGTCCACACACTTCCAACTGCAGCGACTGCTCGTTGAGCTGCGCTTGGTTCGCTGTCGCCACATTGATTTCTCTCAAAATGCCAGGTGGCGTGACATAATTGATCGGCTGGCGGAATCCATTCTCCTCGATGTTGACCGCACTGATCGCAAATTGGGTGTCCGACGGGTCGTCTGGCTCCACCTCCTGAGGGCCAGCCAAGCTCTCATCAAACTTTCGCCATTCGCCTCGGATCAACTCCAAGCGTGCAAACCTCAGGGTAACAGGCTGCCTCCAACCTTTCATGAAAATCCGCATAAAACGGATGCTCCTAAAATCGCTGATGCCACCAACACGCGATTCGAAATCGCGAATGGGCACCTTGAACTGCAGCCACTTCACCTCACGGGTTTCCCCGTTGGGCATGGTCTTTTCATCCATCAGAACGTCCGACAAATAGTTCCGGCCGATGTTGGACTCATTCAATTCTCCTGGACGCAGGGGAACCTTGTATTGGAAATAACTCTCAATAGAACTCAAGGTCAGGTCCTCATTGAGGTCCTCGGTGTTGGGCAATGTGGTCGAGGCAATGGGGTAGCCCGACGGCTGCGCAGTGCTGCTGTTGCCCTCATAGCCATTAAAAAAGCGGTAGCGCTCGATGACATTCTCCTCGTTTGCCTGTGCCACAGGATCGCGGAAATAACGGAAATCGTCACCAGAGGGGTCCTGCTCAATCTGGGCGTAAGCCTCAGGATCCAGCGTGGCCTGCAGACCTGTCAACCAATCCGAGAAAAAGGCTTGCTCGTCTTGAGAGTTCAGTCCATCGAGGCCCACGTCTTGCTGGCTGTAATCGCCTGTGGAATTGTCAAAGGCGTTGACCACGTTGAAGGTAGATGGGTCCGCCACCAAGCCCCAGTTGGTTTCTACGACGGGCGCGGGTTGATTGGCTGAGGGGAGTCCGTTTTCGAAGGCCAACTGTCCGTCATTGAGCAAGTCCTCACTCACCGAACCGAGGTTCATGTAGAGTTCACCTCCGGTGTCGTTGGGGCTGTCCTCGTTAAAAGGGTCCATCACCCAGAACTGGATGTACTCTACGTTGGAGAGCTCAAAGTCCGTGGTCAACAAGGCCCGCTGGATGCCGCCCCAACGCTCTTCCGGCGCTTGCAGCGACCCGTCTTGGTTCAATCCGGGCACTGGTCCCTGACCCTCGGCAGGCACGTAGTTGTAAGGGCCCCGCTCCGTCGGGTCAAACGAGAGGTCAAACGTGGGCAGGTTTTCGGGGGTACCCAAAGGCAGCTGTCGGTTGGGGAACACCTCCTTGCTTTCCACCAAGCGCATCAAATGGTTGGACCGCACGTCCAAATCAACCTGACCATCTTGCAATCCACCACCAAAGAAGCTGGGGTCAATGGTGTACCAATTCAAGCGCGCCCGGTTGTAGTTAAACAGCAGGCTGTCCTCTACATCCGCTTCTGGAAACAGGTTGGGCTGAAGTTTAGGCGTACTGGCCAAGCTCCACTGCGTCCATGAACGGATGTCAATAGCACTCTGAGAACCCTCGAAATCATCGATGTAGGCGTTGCCTTCTTTTCCCACTGCTCGGCTGTGTCCGGGAATCAAATACGCCGCTTCTGCGCTCAGGTTGATGCTCGACGGCGACGATGCCTTGATGAAAGGCAGCTTGTCAATCATGTCGGTCAGAAACTGACTTGATCGGGAATAGGTGAAGTCCGCCCCCATGATGGTGTTGTTGACGGGCTCGTCACCAATGTTCACCTTTTGGGTCAAAGGCCGCTCCCGCAAATTCAAAAAGGTCGCTCCCATGGCCAGCTCTTCGCTCGGCGAATAATCGAAGCGCGTTCCGATCATCGTCTTGGTCTGGATATTGAAGAGGCTGTTGCTCTCCAACGAGACCCGGATGGGTTGACCGCTTTCCAGCAAACCATCGTTGATGATGCGCACCCGACCCAGGTTGTAGTCCACGGTATAGTCCTGGTTCTCAATGAGGCGCGCACCTCCCGAGGTCACCGTCACCGAGCCTTCAGGGATGTTGAGCGCATTCAACATGATCTCAGAGCTCACTTGGCTCTGGTATTGACCCTTGATGCGAAAGCGGTTCAGTGAAGGAATTTGTTGTGCTGCCGTCTTGGTACTGTCGTACAGAGGCTGAAAAACAATGGTCTGTATCAGTGACTCGGCCAAATCAGGGTCGGACACCCGCGCCTCAATCTGATCGCGCAAGGATTTTCCAAAGGGCTCCACCGAAGGCAGGAACACCCTTCCATTCTGGCTGTTCATCGTGCCACCTTGTGTGGCGGCATTGTCCACAAAGTCATAGACACCATCGGGTTGCAGTTGACCATTAATGTCAATCCGGTCCATACCCAAGACTTGGATCAACAGCTCCCCTTCCAATGGCGCCCTCGGAATGTAGTTGAGGTCCACTCCTGTAGAGGGGTCGTTGTACCAGACGCCAATCCTAAAGTCCTCAGAACTCAATCCAAATGCACCCAAGGAGTAGACGTTTTTCATCATTAGGTCCCACAGCGGGGCCACATCGCCGTTTTCCAAACTGACCCGGGTCACAGAACTCTTGAGCATCTTGAGCACCAGCGCTCCAGGAGCTGCATACCCGTCTTGGCTCATCGTACCAACTTGGAAGGTCTCCCCATCCAAAGTGTACTCATACGCCACCGCCAAGACCTCTGCATTGTTGAGGGATTGGCGCAGACTGATGAAGCCCAAACGGTCATTGTAGGTGAACTCCGTTGGAGCCAACCGCCTCGCGTTGCCCACACGCTCGTAGTGAATGCCTTGATCGTAAATGGGACTGCCATCGGTTCCAACGTAGGAGGCAATCGCCGCACCCGCGCCGCTGAAGCCCATGACATTCGGGTCGCCCGTCATGTCAAAAAAGATGTCGTTGTTCCCGTTGTTCGGGGCGCGGTTCAGGTTGATGCCAATGTTGGGATCATTGGTGATGTCCCCGATGGGCAAGTCCGAGGAAATGTAGTCCGGGTGCTCACCGATGTCGGTAAAGGCCAAGATGTTTCGGACGTCCTGGGTGTTGGCCTGCGTGTTAACCGCGTATACTTCAATCCGCGTTATGCGGGCTCCAGAATTGACCACAGGCAAGCTCTGAAGGGCATTGTCGTACTGGTTTCGGAAGTATTGAGACAGGAAGTAGTGGCGGTTGGCCTCGTAGTCATCCGCTCGAATGTCAAACTCCTGGGTCTGTGCACCCCCCTCGACTTCAATCTCTTTGCGTTCGCCTTTCTGCTGGCTAAATACGGTCGTGTTGTAGACCTTTCCCCATTGCGTTTCCAACTTGGTACCAAACAGGGACTGGCTGCCCTGGATCAGGGTGCTTTGAAGGGGCATGCTAATGTTGCCCGCTTCGATGTTTTTCAGGATATCGTCCTCTTCTCCTTGGAAACCAATGTTCATCTGGTTTTCGAAGTCGAACGTCGCCTCTGTATTGTAATTGGTTCCAAGGTTGATCTTATCACCAATGCTGCCGTCAATGGACAATTGAATGCGCTGGTCGAAGTCAAACGTGGTGATCGCCCGGTCGCGTTCGGCCAGCCGGGGGTTCTCAGTTTTGCTGTATCGCACACCGAAATTCAGCTCGGCCGATCCCTGGGGCTTGATCTCAATTTCGTTGGAACCAAAAATGGTCTCGAACAACTCGGAGTCGATGGTCAATTTGGGCGCAAAACCACGCTCCTCGTCGTCCACTTCCTGCTGCATCTCTGTCCAAAACTCACTCAGGTTCTCATCGATGTTGTACTCCAAAAACTCATCGAGCGTCAAAAAGGTGGGATTCCGGAAATCCAAGGTGTCTCCCAAACGCTGGCGCACCACATACTGGCCACTGTTCTCGTCGTAATCCACGCCGTACTCAATGACATCGGGGAAATCCAAACTCACGCCCCCCGGGGTTTCTGCAGGATTGGGCAGGTCCGCGCCGTGTGGCAACGGCAAATCAAGGGTGTCCGACTGGGCCCAAGTCATTGAGGGCACCAAACCCAAAACAAACAACAGCCCAAGGCACCGGCCCCACCAGGTCAGGTGCAGCCTGCGGGAGGCCTGAATCGCAACGTTGTTGCAAGTGGTCATGCTCAAGTGGGTCAAAGTCTTTTCAATGCAGTCCGAACGAATTCCTCTACGGTGTCTATGCCTTCAGCAGCAAGCTGATCAAGCACCGTCTCCACCCTTTTCCGATCAAATCCGAGGTTGCACAAAGCGCCCAACGCATCAGAACGCCTTGTATTGTTTGCACCTGCAAATTCATTCTGACCAGATTGTGTTTGGGCCCCTCCTGCAACGGCGACAAAAGCCGGGTCCTTGCCCATCTTATCCTGCAAGTCAACCAAAATCCGCTGTGCAGTTTTGGCTCCGATGCCCTTCACTCCTTTTAATGCAGCTACATCGCCACGGCTGATAACCTCCACCAGCTCCGCAGGTCCAAGGCCGCTCAAAATCATCCTCGCCGTTTGCGCGCCAACACCGCTCACGCTGGTCAGCATCACAAACAAACTGCGCTCGGTCGACTCAGAAAAGCCAAAGAGCAGCTGGGCGTCCTCTCGGTAAACGGCGTGAATCAACACCTTGCCTTCCACCTGGCCCGCCAAGGCGGAAGAGGTATGCAAACTGATGTGCACCATGTAACCCACACCCGCGCACTCCACAATAACATATGTGGGCGTGAGCTCCGTGAATTGGCCTGACAGGTGATGGATCATCGGTTGGTATGTGCATCTACGGCCGCAATGCGGACCATGTTCACAATCTCGCGGACGCTCGAGCCCATTTGCAGGATGTGGAATGGTTTGCTGAGGCCCAACAAAATCGGACCCACCACTTCAAAACCGCCCATCTCCTGAATGAGCTTGTAGGCGATGTTTCCCGCCGCCAAATTGGGGAAGATCAAGGTGTTCACACGCCGGCCACGCAAGTTGCTAAAAGGGAAAAGTTCCCCTGCCAACTCTTCGTTGAGCGCCACATTCGCTTGCATTTCTCCGTCCACAATCAGATCGGGGTGTTCTTCGTGAAGAATGGTCACAGCTTCCCGAACCTTCTCGGCATCACGGCCTCCAGCAGAACCAAAGTTGGAGTAACTCAACATCGCGATCCTCGGTACGATCCGCATGGACCTCACGGCCTCAGCAGTTAAGAGGGTGATGTCGACCAATTCCCGGGCAGTTGGATCGCGGTTCACTGTCGTGTCCGCAAAAAACATAGGCCCCGTCTTGGCCTGAACGATGTACATCCCTGCCACTTTTTTGACGCCCTCAGCCAGACCAAGGGTGTGCAAAGCAGGAAGCAGACTCTCACGGTAATTGCGGGTTAACCCGCTGATCACCGCATCGGCTTCTCCCGTTTCAACGAGCATGGAGCCGAAATAACTCCTGCGTTTCATCAAGCCCAACGCTTCAGAGTGGGTCAGGCCCTTGCGCTCCCGCTTGCCCAGCAGATGACCTGCAAAAGCCTCTACACGAGGGACCTCCATAGGGTCAGAAGGGTCGATGATCTCTACTTCAGGAAGCTCGATCCGGTGCTCTTCAATCAAAGAGGCGATGCGCTCCCTTGAGCCCAACAAAACGGGCTCCACAATCCCTTCATCGCGGGCTGTCTCAACGGCCTTGAGGACCTTGTAATGATCGGCCTCGGCAAACACAATACGCTTGGGGTGCCGCCGTGCACGACCACTTAAATTCCGCACCAGTGTGTTGTCCTGACCAAGCCTCTCAGCCAGCACACGTTTGTAGTCATCCCAATCGCGGATCGGCTCTTGGGCCACACCGCTTTCCATGGCCGCCAGCGCCACTGCCGGCGCCACGGTCGTGATCAACCGCGGGTCCATCGGCTTGGGAATAATAAAGTCCTTACCAAACCCAAGGCCGCGCTCTTCGTAAGCTTCGTTCACCTCGTCCGGCACGTTCTCTTTGGCAAGCGCAGCAATGGCATGCACTGCCGCCATTTTCATTTCGTCATTGATGGCTGTGGCCCGCACATCCATCGCTCCCCTGAAAATGAAGGGAAAGCCCAAGACGTTGTTGACTTGATTGGGATGATCGCTTCGGCCCGTGGCCATGATCACATCGGGCCGGGCACGCTTCGCCTCATCATATGGGATTTCAGGATCAGGGTTGGCCAGAGCAAATACAATCGGATTGTCGGCCATGGCCGCCACCATCTCTGCATTGACCAGGCCGCCTCGGCTCAAACCGATAAAGACATCGGCCCCTTTCATCGCTGCAGCCAAAGAAGGAATCATCTCGTCGGAGTGCGCCAAGTTGCGCTTCCTTTCCCCCAGTCCTTCGCGGCCCTTGTGCAAATGCCCTTTGCTGTCAAAAACAGCGATGTTTTCGCGCTGAACGCCGAGCTGCATGTACAAATCCATACACGCCATCGCCGACGCTCCCGCTCCACTGACGACCATTTTGATGGCATCAGCCTGCTTTCCTGCCAACTCCAGCGCATTCAGCAAGGCCGCCCCGCTGATGATTGCCGTACCGTGCTGGTCATCGTGCATGACCGGGATGTCCAATTCTTCTTTGAGGCGCCGCTCAATCTCAAAAGCCTCAGGGGCCTTGATGTCCTCCAGGTTGATGCCGCCAAACGTTGGGGCAATGGCCTTGACCGTCTGCACAAACGTATCCACGTCGAGCGCATCGACCTCGATGTCGAAACAATCGAGATCGGCAAACACTTTGAACAGAACGCCCTTGCCTTCCATGACCGGCTTGGAAGCCTCTGGCCCTATGTTTCCCAGCCCTAAAACCGCTGTCCCATTGGAAATCACCGCCACCAAATTGCCCTTGGCAGTGTAACGGTAAACATCGTTGGGGTTTTGCGCGATTTCCAAGCATGGCTCTGCGACACCTGGTGAATAGGCCAGACTCAAGTCACGCTGTGAACTGTAGGGCTTGGATGGAATGACCTCCACCTTTCCACGCCGACCACGGCTGTGGTAATCCAGCGCCTCTTTCCTGCGGATGCTGCTCATTGAATGGGTGGTGTCTAAAAACGCGAAGATGGTCCCATCCCCGGTGCAGACCAAACCGCCAAGCGGCGATTTCTCCTCAACGAGCGACGCTAAACTTGCGGGTTTGTGAAATCCGACCCTTGGACTCGAAAGCATGGAGGTACACGCCCGGGTCAAAGTCCTGTGCATCAATCCATACCATCCCACGGCCAGGAGCCAAAGGCACCCGCTTCATTTCACGTCCTGTCAGGTCCAAAATCAAAAGGTAACCTCCCTCTGGCGCCATGTAAGACAAAGAGGAATGGCCCACAACGGGATTGGGTGCCAGTGTCTCAAATCCAGGATGACGCTCATTTCCTACGGAAACGACACACTCTCCTTCTTCTGTTCCTGCACAAAAAAGGACGGTGTGACACACATCAGGCACGCCCTGCTGGGTTGCCTTGAAACAGTACTCCAAAGCGGTCACTCCTGCCACCCCATTGGGGTAATAATCGGAGATCAACCAATCCTCGGCTCCAAACGCATTGATGCCCGTGGTGTCAGAAGGCTCCAGAGTAATGGCCAGAGACAACGCACTTGAAGCCGCTCCATATGGATAGCAAGTCCCTGCCCAACAGAAACGCTCATATGCTCCTTCGTTGCCTGGCTCGTAGGGCAAGTTCATCGGGTCAACCACCTCGATCACATTGCGCTCCACATAGAGCGTCATTGGGTTTTCTGAAGCGTTGGTTACAAACCACTCCGCCACCATAACGGTATCCGAAGGGTTGCCTTCTACCACCTCAACGGGGTTAATCAAGGTGGGTCCCTGGGCAGAAACCATGACCGAAAAAGCCAGAATGGCCGATAGGACACCCCAACGCTGGGTCCGTTCGATACTTGTGCGCATGGCACAAAGATAACCTGCAAAAGGCACCTAGAAAGCCGGTTTCAATACCCTTCTGCACCGTATTTAAAGCCCTTGAGGCCTCGAGAATAAGTGCCCGAACGCTTAAAAACCCCAACGCCACCAAAATATTGCCCTACACTCCTATATTTACCTTCCCTGTTTTAGGATTCAGGAATCAAACAACTCAAAACCCTGCTCAATGAAGCACATTTACACCGCGCTGTTTGCGCTCTTTATCAGCTTGTCCGCCGCCGCACAGTTGCCTGACGGAAGCATTGCACCAGATTGGACAGCCGAGGATCTCAACGGCGAGGAGCACAACCTTTACGACCTCCTCGACGAAGGAAAGAAAGTCATCATCGACTTCTCAGCCACTTGGTGCGGCCCTTGCTGGAGCTATCACACCACAGGTGCCCTCGAAGAAATTTGGGAGACCTATGGCCCCGACGGAACCGATGAGGTTTACGTTTTCTTCATCGAAGGTGACGATACGACCACCCAAGAAGACCTTGAAGGAACAGGTACGGCCACTCAAGGCAACTGGATCGAGGGAACAGGATACCCCATCATCGACAACGGTGGCAGCATCTTTGACGACTACGCTGGAGCGTACTACCCTACCATCTACACCATTTGCCCGAACCGTATGCTCGTCGAAAGCAGCCAGATCACTGCTGACGACCACGCGGCCATCTTGTTTGCCAACGACTGCGCAGCAGCGACGATGGCCAACGATGCGGCAGTATTGAGCTACACTGGCGAGACCATCACTTGCAGCAACAGCCCTTCCGCTGTGAGCGCTCAGTTGATGAACCTCGGACTGGACAACCTGTCCAGCGCTACTTTGGAGCTGTATGTGGACGGTTCTAGCGTCTTGTCTTACGACTGGAGTGGTTCCTTGGATACCTACGAAATCACCGATGTTCAAATGGGTTCTTACCAGTTCGATGGCAGCACCGATTTCAGCATCCGCATTACCAGCGGCGATATGAACGACGCCAACGACGTCATGTTCGCTAGCGTTGATGGTGCCACCAATGCAACTACCCTTTTCTACATCTACATCGAAACCGATGGCTGGGGTGCAGAAACAGGATGGGAGCTTGCTGACTCCAACGGCGACGTTGTGGCTTCAGTTGCTGCAAACACCTACGACAACACTTCTACCTATGAAGAGTACGTTGGTGTTCCTTCAACTGGTTGCTACACCTTTACCCTCACCGACGAGTACGGCGACGGCCTCTTCGGCAGCCAATGGGGCAGCGTTGACGGTGCATGCTACGTGAGCACGCTCGACAACGATCAGCAGGTCTTCAGCGAGGTCTACCAATACAACGGAAGCTATGGTTTCGATTCAGAAACCCGCGCTGCTGATGTGCAGACTGTCGTTGGACTCGAAGAGCAAGTTGCTGAGACTTCATTCAACGTTTACCCCAACCCCGTCGAAAACTTGGCATGGGTAGACTTGAACCTCACCGGTTCCGAGGAAGTGCGTTTGGACGTAGTGAACTTGCTCGGCCAGCGTATCATGTCACAAGACATGGGTACGATGTCTGCTGGCAACAGCCGCTTGCAGCTCGACCTCGCCGGTGTTCAATCTGGAATCTACCTGGTCACTTTGACCGCTGGTGACACCACCTCTACACTGCGTGTAACGAAGAAGTAATACTTCAGTATCGATTTTTTTGGAAGACCGATGGGGCTATGCCTCGTCGGTCTTTCTTTTCTTGCAGATTCTGCATTATGATGATTCGAAACCTGTTCCTCCTTCTGGCCTTGTGTTGCGCCACTGTGCAAGCACAAGAAGTCCCTTCAATTGAATTGAAAGACCTCGGAGACTTGACCGTCGACACCCGAGCTTTGGTCGAAGCCGCCGAAGGCCCCGTACTCTTTTGTTTTTGGGCAACCTGGTGCAGTCCCTGCAAACGTGAACTCAACAACTACGCAGACCTCTATCCCGATTGGCAAGACGAAACAGGGGTCGAAATTGTGGCGGTCTCCATCGATGACCCCCGCAGCATGATGCGGGTCAAGCCTTATGTCAACAGTGTTGGATGGGACTACAAGGTGCTGCTCGATCCTAACAAGGCCTTTGCGCGTTCCATGCAAGTCAACAACGTGCCCCACACCTTTCTGGTCAATGCCGAAGGAGAGGTCGTTTGGCAGCACAACAACTACGCCGACGGCGACGAGGAAGAGCTCTACGAGGAACTGCTCAAGCTCGCAGGCGAATGAAGCGCGGGCTCCAACTGGCCTGGACACTGGCCGCCTTGTGTCCTCTCATTGCCATCGCCCAAGACGATGCGCCCACCGGGCAAATCACGGGCAACGTTCAAATGCTCTTCCAGACCTACCAAGAGGACACCCTCATTGGTGCGCAAGTCCCTCCTGGAAAAACCGGTTTCAATGCCTTTGGCAACCTCATTTACACCCGCGGAGACTTCTCTGCCGGCATGCGTTACGAGAGCTACCTCGACCCCATTTTGGGCTATCCGGGCAGGTTTAGGGGGTCCGGTATAGGTTACCGCTACGCCAACTACGCCAAAGAACACTTCGAGGTCACCATCGGCAACTTTTACGAGCAATTCGGCTCAGGCTTGGTGCTTCGCTCTTACGAAGAGCGCAACCTGGGCATTGACAACGCCATGGACGGATTCCGGCTCATTCTGCGCCCTACCAATGGTGTGACCGTCAAGAGCCTCGTCGGAAAACAGCGCTTTGACTTTGATTCACGGCTCATCAACAGCCCCGGCATCATCCGCGCTTTTGACGGAGAAATCAACCTGAATGACGCCTTCGAACGCTGGGCATCGGCGGGCACACGGGTAACGGTTGGCGCCAGCTTTGTTTCCCGTTTTCAAGAAGGAAGCACAATCTCCAAAGACACCCTCGTCTTAGAGCTCCCCCAAAACGTAGGCTCGTGGGGATATCGCGCACAAGTGCAGAAAGGGGGCTTTCAGTTTATGGGTGAATACGTCCAAAAGATCAACGATCCCAATGCCGATAACGGCTACACCTACCGCAATGGAGAGGGGATCTTGCTCAATGCCGGTTGGTCCACCAAAGGCCTCGGGATCAACATTGGCTTCAAGGGTGTCGACAACATGCAATTCCGCTCCGATCGAAACTTGCAGCTCTTCGACTTGCCCGTCAACTACATACCGGCGATCACCAAACAGCACACCTACAACCTCGCCGCCACGCTGTATCCCTATGCGACCGTCGTACAAGGTGAAGTGGGCTGGTCGGCAGAGGTGTTTTACACCATCCCCCGCAAGAGCAAACTCGGTGGGAAATACGGCACCAAAATCAGCTTCCAATACGCGACCGCCAGCAGTCTGGACACCACCAACCTGAGCGGAGTGGATGGCGCCGTTTACGGGTACGAACGAAACAGTTGGAGCGCGGGAAGTGAACTCTATATCCGCGATATCAATTTTGACATTAGCCGGAAATTCTCCAAGGGCTTCAAAGCCAAATACGCGTACTTCCACTTTGACTTCAACACGCTGGCCACCCCGGTCACCACCGACTACAAGGGCATTGTCAACGCCAACGTTCATGTGGTGGAAACCCAAGTCCGCATCAAAAAGGGACACAGCCTTCGCACGGAACTGCAAGCCTTGTTTACTGGGAATTACATGAAGGAAGTGAACGGTGAAATGAAACCCGTGAAGCAAGACAAAGGCGACTGGGCCACGGTCCTCGCCGAGTACTCCATCAGCCCGCATTGGTTCTTTTCTGTGCTGGACCAATACAACTTCGGCAACCCTGACCCCGATCAGCGCGTTCACTACCTGTACGGCACCGTCGGCCACATCGAAGGAGCCCACCGCTTGTCCATCGGATATGGAAAGCGGCGCGAAGGCATCTTCTGCATCGGCGGAGTCTGCCGCGCCGTTCCCGCATCCAACGGGTTCGAGGTCACCTTTACGAGCAGCTTCTGATGAAACACATCTTCCAACGGTTTTCTCCATTTCTGGCAGCGATCACCCTGCTCGTCACAGGGTGCGATACCATCGACGACCCCGTCATACCACTCACCATCAACTACAGTGGTGCAGCCCCGGCGCCCGAGTTCGAGCCCATGACCACGGGCCCTCAGCACGTCTTACTCGAAGATTTCACCGCCCACCAATGCGGCAACTGTCCGCCCGCCGGTGAACTCGCTGCCCAAATCGCCGAAGAGCACGACGGCCTTGTCCACTTGCTCGCCATTCACGCCGGCTCTTTGGCTGCCGTAAGCAGTGCTCCATTTGATACCGATTGGACGACGGCAGAGTCCGACTTCTACTGGGCCCAACTCGACGTTCAAGCCAATCCCATGGGACGGGTCAACCGCAGGGGCGGCACGGGTGCAGTTGTTTCGCCCAACAATTGGACAGGCACCGTCAATGCGGAGCTTGACCTCACACCTCCTGCCCATTTGCAAGGCGCCGCGATACCAGATCCGGACCTCACAGACAAGGTCCACTTGCACGTGCACGCCACCTTTGCCGAAGCCATCGAAGGCGACGTTAGACTGGCCTTGCTCATCAACGAGAACAACCTCATCGCAGCCCAATTGGACTACGGCAATGACCCCGAAGTCATCCTCGATTTCGAACACAACCACCTGTTGCGCGGCAGCCTGAGCGGAGCAGACGGTTTGGTCGTGACCACAAGCCCTGCGGCCGGAAGCACAATTCAAGCCGATTACACCATTCAATGGAACCCTGATTGGTTCTTGGAAAACAGCCATGTGTTGGCCCTCTTGACCAATGCCAACGGTGACGTTTTGAATTGTCTCGACCTCCCTTGGACGCCATGAGGAGCGCCGCACTCATCCTGGCTGTGGCCCTGACAACAGGGCTCTCCGCCCAAGTCCTCCGCTTTGATGGCGGGCCAGTGGCAGGATTCAACGCCGCACAGGTTCAAGGCGACGACTACACGGGCTTCAACAAGTTGGGCCTTTCCGGTGGGGCCTTCATCGACATTCGCAACCCCGAGAATTATTGGGGTGTGCGACTGGAGATGCACTATGCCGAAAAAGGCAGCCGGCGAGGTGGAGATCCGGAAATCGGCACCACAACCATAGAACTCAGGATGAACTACATCGACATCCCGATTCTGCTTGACATCAACTTGGGCGACTATCAGGTGGGCATCGGTCCCTACCTCGGGCGCATGATCAAAGCCGAGAAGTGGCAGCGGGTATCCGACACTTCCTCCAGCCTCGAAGGCGATTTGAACGATTGGGACATTGGAGGCCAAGCCTACGCCCGAGCACCACTGGGCAAGTCCACCTTTTTCCAAGCCCGGATTTCCGGCAGCGCCTTGAGCCTCAAAAAAGACGGCCCCGCCTTGGGGGCGACCCCATTTGGCCCCCGCGTTCGAAATGTTGCCCTGCACTTCGGGGTGGGTTGGAGCCTTCGCGGCAACGGCTGACAGCCGCGTGTAAGCTGACACGCAACGGAACGTCCATGGCGTTCCATTCACCTTCCAGTGAATCGGACAGCGCCTTGACCGGGCTTCTGGGTCCACGCACACAAAAAGTCATCCTATCCGATGACAATCGTCACTCCTTTTGGACTGATTTTCAGTTTATTGGGAGCATGCGCCAAATCTCCCTCCTCTGGGCCGCCCTCTTTTTGAGCGGCATGCCCCTGCTTTCTCAAAGCTTCAACGGCTGTGACCCCGATGTCCTCC
>Ga0208971_1001161_pt1 | contig 16219 bp, 8 predicted proteins | sample AOAMet1_18_M0_10_2_FD_188229 | JGI IMG/M metagenome (GOLD analysis project Ga0208971, IMG submission 188229) | Ammonia-oxidizing marine microbial communities from Monterey Bay, California, USA - CAN11_18_M0_10 (SPAdes) | ecosystem: Environmental > Aquatic > Marine > Intertidal zone | place... | reverse complement strand
GCAGTTGATGTTTTATTGCAGGAAATAAAATAAGCTTCTTTTTTACATGCCAACCTCTTGCAAGCTAGGAGTTAGATAAAATTTGAAAGATGTAAATTACTAACTCTCATTAAGAATAAAAAGTGGAGCAGAGGGGTCTTGCCTCACACTATTTTGGGGAGGGTTTTATATTATTGAATGGTTTTAATTAATGTTTCTCTTTTTTTAATTTCAACCCGTGCATTATTTTTTCACGTTTAGGAAGTACTTTTTTATCTAGTTCCAAAACTCTGTTGTATGGCTTAAGTAAATTAAGTGCGTAAGTTCATGAGCAATAATTTATTGTAAGCCATTCATCGACACCCTGGCATTTATACAATGTAAGTTGATATTTCCTCTTTGGTTGTATGTAGCCCATCTGTTTTTCGATTCCATAATTTCGATATCGTTTGGAGATTCACCTAACAACTCTCTACATCTTTTTGTAGAGGGCTACATTTTTTTAAAGCTTGTTTTTATTGAGGTTTATGAAGTGCTTTTCTGCACTTGATAATTCATTCTTAGATAATAAAAAATAGCCTTTTGAATATTTTAGTTCACAAAGTTTATTATAAATACGGTTTAGTCTGTAATTACGACTCAAATAAAAAAACTAACCAATTATATATTAATTAGTTACGTTTTTTTTATATAAAAAAGCATTTACTATAAACATAAGTACTATTGGAATTGCAACTACTCATCAAGCTTAGAGATGTTAAATCCATCACAACTAGGCATATTTTTTTAAAGATGTACAATATGTGTACAGCAGTAAAATATTTTTTTCTCCATTTTTGTTTTCAAATTATTGATGAGAAACGGCATGTAGTTTTCAAACTTAATTACGCTACAAAACTCATTTTTTTTAGTTTACTGGGGTTCATAAAAATGGAGCCACTAAAATGACTCATATAAACCACTGATTATTAAATAAAAATTCAAATATGAAAAATTTACTAGCATTTCTTTTGTTTTCAACTTTTGTGTTTGCTCAAACACCTTCTGTGGTGCAGCAAGACTTAAATAATTATGAGCCTGGTGAGCTTATTGTCAAGCTTAAAGACAACGTAGAGACAGCTATTAGCTACTCACAAAACGGGAAGGCTACCTCTAGTTTTAACGTGGGAGCATTACTTGGTATTGAGGATAAAGTTGCCTCGTCTAAGGTGATGTTTCATCAAAAATCGATTGAGGCCAGTATTGCCAATAGTCAAAAGATGAAAGCGGTATATGCAGCCAAAGCAGCACAGAACCCTAATAATGGATACACTCCAAAAGAGCCCCTGACCATGAAAAATGTGTTTGTGTTAAAAACAAATAACGATCAGGAAAATATACAGCTGTTAATCCAGCAAATCCAAGACAATCCTAATGTAGAATACGCAGAGCCTAATTACATTTATGGGATTGATGATTTTGAAGTGGGCGATGTAATCACTGCAGAAGAGGCTGCTAAAATGGAGACTTCACTACTAATAGATGTAGACGATCCTTTATATTCTTCACAAACAAATATAACCTCAACCAATATTGACGATGTTTGGGATCAATACACCACAGGTGACGGCTCACAAGTAATAGCAATTTTAGATTCTGGGGGAGATTATACCCATCCAGACTTAGCGGCTAATACCTGGTTAAATGCAGCAGAGCTTAATGGAGTAGAGGGATTTGATGACGACGGTAATGGGTATGTAGATGATATTAGAGGTTGGGATTTTATAAATCTTGACAATGCCCCTCTAGATGATAACATGCACGGTACACATGTTGCTGGTATTATAGGAGCCGTTGGTAATAATGGTATTGGTATAGCAGGTGCTGCATGGGATGTAAAACTAATGCACATCAAGGTTTTTCAATCATCAGGAGTTGGAAACTCCACAACTATAGCTGCAGGAGTAGAATATGCATCTAGTAATGGGGCAACTTTACTAAACATGAGTTTTGGATCGTTTGCACCATCAGCAACATTAGCATTAGCACTAGAAAATGCCTACACTACAGCCGTTCTTGTAGCTGCTGCTGGGAATGCTGGGATTTGCATTGGACCTGGAAAGTGTCCGGATAACCAAGATTCAGCTCCTTATTATCCGGGTTCTTACAGTTATGTATTAGGAGTAGAAGATGGAGCTGGTGATTATGATAATTATGATAATTCTGGTCCAATCGCTACCATATATGAAAATTTACTCAATTATGAATTGAAAGCTCCAGGATCTTCGATTATGAGCACAATTCCAGGTGGTGGTTATGCTCCCTTAACAGGAACTTCAATGGCAAGCCCACTGGTTGCTGGTGGTCTGGCATTGTATTTACAACAAAGACCCAATGATAGTAAAGAGTTACTATTTGGAAGTTTAATTAATACATCAAATCCAAATGTTGATTTTTTAGCAGCCATAGCAGTAGAGCCTACCCCTCAACTTACCGTATTATCTGCTGACACAAGAGATACAATTAATGGTCAAAATGGAAATACAATATTAGAGCCAGGTGAAACAATTGAGCTTTTACCCCTCGTAAAAAACTACTGGGGTCCAGCAGACGATGTAAGAGTAGGGATTGCCTTTGCAGAGTTTGAAGATCAAACCAAGGCTACCATTGTTCAAGATGAAATTGAGATTGGGAGTATATCTGCTTATGCCACTCTTCAAGATCTTGAAGAAAGTCTAAAAATTACCATTGCTGGTGATGTTGGCAATAATGTTGATATTAGATTTAATCTTACAGTTTGGTCTGGGCCTAATCAAGAATATATGTCTGATCCAACAGAAATAGTTATTAACGTTAAGAACTCTATTCTATTATCTGGAGTAATATCTGATGACTATACCTTCCTAGGGAACAAAGAATACTTAATTGTAGATAATGTAGCTTTTAGTGGTGATGCAATAGTAACTATGGAACCTGGTACAATTATAAAATTCTCGGATGATAAAGGGATAAATTTTTTAGACAACGCTTCATTAATTTGTGATGGAACTCCAGAAAATAGAGTTACCCTTATTAATGAAAATGCACAATGGGCGGGTCTTAGTCTTGGAGGTGATGGTAATAAATCTATCAGTTTTGCTAACATTAGCGGAATATATGCTCAAAAGATTTTTAAAACAGGTACAAAAAATCTTCAAGTAGCTGATGTTTTAATTTCAGATTCTCGAGTGTATTATGTGTTTGGGAGCTCAACAAATACAACTTTCACAAAAATTAATTATGATGAAAATGTCTATGGAATTAACTTAGGTTCTTCACAATACATGACAAATGTTACACATTCAAATGTTACAAATACAAAATATGGTAATGGTAACCCACAAAGAGGGGTTGAAATAACAAGTTCTTCGCATTCAACGCAGTTGGCAGGACTTAATATTTTCAATAATGATTGGCTTCTCTATGTATCATCTTCGAATTATGGAACATCATTTCCTATTTTATCTTATTTAGGTTCTTCTGATACAGACATAGTAAGAACTAAGGTTAGAGATCTTTTGTCTGATGGAACTCTCTTAAACTTACTTGATCTTGAGCAGATAGCTACAGTTCCAGACGAATTAGCACATGGTATTGTATGGAAAGTTGTAGTTAATGGTTATGATGCTCAAGATGAGTATGCTTCACTTGAAGCGCTTGGAGTAGGCACTCATGAGTTTAAGGTTTACTTTAACAGAGAGATGGATACTACTGTTGACCCGCTAATTACATATGGGGTCTCTATTCCATACACTCAAAACGTTATTCCTGAAGAGGGTACTTGGTCTGCAGATGGTAAAATTTACACAGTTAACCACGAGATTAACATTGGCGCTGCAGATGGTATTAATAGAATTAGAGTACAAGAAGCACAAGATTTAGATTATTTTAAAATTCCTGTTGAGGATACTCGCTTTAATTTTGTATTGCAATCTGCAGGTTCTGCCTCTAGTGGCTTCTCCGCAGCTGGTGGTTTAGGAAAAATTGATTTAGAATGGGTTGCTCCAAGTGCAGATGAGCTAGATGATGTGTTGGGCTATAATATGTACCGCTACCAGATAGACGCAGATGGCGTAGAGAGTGAGCCAGAAAAACTGAATGAGGCGCTAATTATAGAAGATACAGACGAATCTACCACTGGGGTTTACTTCTCAGACTATGATGTTGTAGAGGGAGAGACTTATTTTTATAAATATAAAATTCTAAGAACCAGTTTTGAAGAGACAGATTACTCCAACACGGTATCTTCTTCTCCACTTACCTCCACCCTTGGAGATAGCAACGGAGACTTTGATGTGGATGTATTAGATCTTGTACATGATGTGGATTATATACTGGGTAACAATCCAGAGCCCTTCATATTTGTAGCTGGTGATGTGAATGCAGACGATACCATAAATGTGTTGGATATAGTTGGTACGGTAGATATTATTTTTAATGGTGATGGTGGTGATACAGGATCTGGTAGTTTAGACCCTAACTTCTATCCTTCACAGGCCATTGGTTTTGCAGATTTTAGCTGGGAGGGTAATGATTTGTATGTGGAGTCTATGCACAACATAGGCGGTATACAACTAGCCTTTGATGCGGATTTTGATTACATACTAAATGATTTGCCTGGTATTGAAAGGTTAGACTATAACCAAGATCAATTAAAGGTGCTTATGCTTTATAGTTTTAACAATACCACCATAGCATCAACTAGAACAAAACTACTAACCCGAGTAGACGCCACCCAAGATATCAATATCAATCTAGCCGTTACAGGAACCACAACAGGAGCCAAACTAACACCAAGATTTAAAGACAGTGAATTGGGAGGTATAGTATCTCCTTTCCAGAGCAATGAGCTTGAGTTTTTAAAACTATTTCCTAATCCAACCAGTGGAGAAGTAACAATCATGTATTACTTGCCAGAGCAAATGGATGGAGCAGTAGTAAAGGTGTATGACATGCTAGGAAGACTAGTTTGGGCAAAAGCTATTGACAAAAAGCAAGGCATGCAACAAGCCAATTTTAATTTAAACACACTACAAAAAGGAAACTATTTAGTTCTTATTAGTGCCCATAAAAACGGTGGTGTTAAAAATATTGCTAACAAAACACTGATTGTCAAATAAAAATACAAGCATGAAAAATGTAATTGCATTTCTTTTAATTTTTGTCTCTAATTTTGTTTTTGGTCAAAACAGCTTTAATGTAACCTCGCAATCTGTAGGAGTTAATAGTTCATTTTCTGTAGAAATTGTCTTAGATAACACCTCTGAGGTAACCGCTTTTCAGTTTGATTTATCTCACAATGAGTCTGCCTATGAATTACTTTCTGGAAGCACATTAACCTCAAGAGCTGAAAATCACATTTTGTCTGTTAGTACCGTTGATGAAACTACGATTCGAGTTATTGTTTTTTCGACTTCCAATGAAGTAATTAGTATTGGCACAGGAGCAGTTCTAAACCTAAATTTTAGTAGTAATAATGAGCCAGGGACCTATGCTTTGTCCATGTCTGATATAGTGCTTTCAGACCAAAATGGTGCTGCTTTGGGTGTAAGTTCTACAGGTGGAAATGTAACAATTCTTGGGCCCCAATATGACCTTGTTACTACTGCTATAAATTTTGGAGAAATCCCATTAAATTCAACTCAACAGCAAAGTGTTAATGTGTCCAATACTGGAAATCAAGATCTTATTATCTCCTCCTATTCTATTGATGCCCCGTTTTCAGTCATCGACGCCTTGCCTGTAACTATACCTGCTGGAAATAGCAGGTCATTTTCTGTGAGTGTTGATACGTCTACCAAACAAGTTATTTCTAAAGAACTAAGCTTCACAACAAACGATCAAGACCCACTTCGAGCACAACAGACTACTATTATTACTGCAGATATTTTTGCAGTAAATGAAATTTATATCGGATCTGGACAAGGAGAATCAAATACTGAAATAACAATTCCTGTTAGTATCTCTAACATGGAGTCTTTCAATGGGTTTCAATTTGATGTAACACTGCCTAATAATGTTAGTTATGTTGAAAATTCTGCTGTTTTTACATCAAGAGCAGAAGATCATACCATAGCTGGGAGTATGATTAACAGTAATACTCTTAGGTTTGTGTCCTATTCTGGTTCAAACACGAATTTTTCAGGCAATCAAGGTGATGTGTTTAATTTTAATATCATTCCAAATGTTGCATCAGGAACTTATCCGCTTCCTATCTCAAATTCAATAATTTCAAATGTATTTGTTGGAGATATCATCTCAGATGCTTACGATGGAAGTTTTACCATAAATTCGCCATACTTATCTACTAGCATTCAAACAATTAATTATGGAAATGTTCCCATAACAGATGTACAAACCACCATTGTAACCCTAACAAATACAGGCACAGCAAGTTTGCTCATTGACGAATTGGTCTACAACACTGATGAGTTATCCTTCCCCCTTGAGATACCAACAACCTTGGAGGTTTCTCAGAGTATAGATGTTGAACTCACATTTACACCCAACCAAATTGGAAATTTTAACCAAGATATTTCTATCAGAAATAACTCACCAGAGGAACAACAAATCATAACTGTCTTGGCTAATGTGTTTTCTCAAAACTATTTAACTTTACTAGATACTGATGTTTTAAGAGGAAATTCTTATGATATTCCCATAAATCTCGTTAATAATGACCCAATTAGGGCTATCCAGTATGATATTAATATCCCTGAGGGATTCACCTTCGATATAGATAATGTTACAGAAACTTCAGTACTAAATAATTTCACCATATCAATTTCTTCACAAGGAAATAATAATTACAGATTTTTAATATATTCATTTAGTAATGATGTTATTAGTTCTGGAAATCAAACGATTTTAACGTTGCCTATTTTTGTCGAGAATTCTATCGATCCGGGTCAATACACATTTGAATTTTCTAATGTTGTTCTCTCTAGCCAAGCAAATCAAAATATTTCAAGTGATGCACTATCTGTTGGGTATGTATATGTTATTGAGGATACCGTAGCACCAGTAATTACCCTACTGGGAGATAATCCAGTTACCATTGAAGTAGGTACTACCTACACCGATGCTGGCGCTACCGCTATTGATGATATTGATGGAGATTTAACCTCAAGTATTGTAACTGTATCTACAGTAAACACAGCAGTTGTAGGAGTTTATACAGTAAGTTATAATGTGTCAGACACATCGGGCAATGCAGCCATAGAGGTAATACGTACGGTTAATGTAGTGGACACGACTATTCCAGTAATTACTTTACTGGGGGAAGATCCAGTCACCATTGAGTTAGGAGATACCTACACCGATGCAGGTGCTACTGCCACAGATACCTATGATGGTGATATTACCTCAAGTATTGTGACTGTATCTACAGTAAACACTGCAATTGCAGGAATTTACACCGTAAGTTATAATGTATCAGATACTAATGGTAATGCAGCAGCAGAAGTAACACGAACAGTAAACATCATAGATTCTAATTATTCTTGGACTGGAGTAGCAGACTCCTCTTGGGTCAACACATCAAATTGGAGTACAGGAGCCGTTCCTACAATTAGTGATGATGTTGTTGTTAATGGTTCTTTTGCCAATGAGCCTGCTATAGCTAACAACACAGATGCTACAGCTAAATCAGTAACTATAGCTGAAGGAAATACTTTAACTATTGATGAGACCTCTTCTTTAACAGTTTCTGAAGACTTCACCAACAGTGGCACAGTTACTCTAAACTCAACAGCAGATGATTTCTCTTCTTTAATTGTAACAGGTTCAGCTTCTGGAAATGTTGTATATAATAGGTATGTAAACGCATTTAGTGCTTCTGCCGGCGGCGGTTGGGACGGGACAGGCCCTCCAGTTGCCATGTCTATTGCAGATTTTATAACAGATAATACAGGTGTTATTTATCAAGTTGGTGACACCTTCGCCCTGGGACCTTTTAATAACCTTACCAACCTATATGAGTATTATACCACTACCACTGCGCCATCTGCAGGTGCTTTTACTACTGGTAAAGGTTATACTATGGCAACTGACGATACAAATGGATCTACAGTACAATATACCGGAACCATTGCCACAACATCCCAAAGCATAGATGTAATAAACAATAACGACGCAAACGGCGGTGTTGGTAGACGATGGAATTTTGTTTCTAACCCATATCCATCATACATTAACGGAAACACTACTGCCGAGGCGGTCAATAACTTTATGGATGTAAATAGCAGTGTTATTGACGGTAGTTTCCTGGGTGTCTATGGCTGGAATGGCTCTAGTTATACAACGTATAATAATACCTCTGATGCTTTTTCTATCGCTCCTGGACAAGGGTTTTTTGTTGCAGCCGCTAGCACTACTAATACAGCGCTAGATTTTACAGCTGCTATGCGAACCACAACAGGCACTGGAGATTTTGTTTTAGGTCCACAACCTTTGATTTATAGGCTAGAATTAAAACTATTTAATGGTGATACGCAAAGAGCAAAGACTGATTTCTACTTTAGAGATGGACTCTCTTTAGATCTTGATCCTGGATATGACGCAGGAGCTTATAATCAAACAACAAAACTTAGCACAAGACTCCCTCAGGGTAGTCAAGAGTTTGCTTTTGCTATAAATGCTATGGGTATAGATGCCTTGCAAAACACTAGAGTGCCTCTAGAGATTAGACAAAATGCCGGACAGACCTTTAGAGTAAGTATGTCAGATATGAACCTTCCAGAAGATATCAACGTATATCTAGAAGATACCCTTAACGATACCATTACTTCATTAAAAGATCAGGACTTTGAGCTAGTAGCCCAAAGTGATCTTAGCGGGGCAGAAAGGTTCTTTATTGTTTTTAAAGACAATGGTGTACTCTCTAGTGGGGATGCTTTAGGGGTAAGCGCACTCAATGTCTACAAAGTAAACAAAGACAACTTTGTAACTATAGCTGGGATTACTCCAGATTTAGGGCAAATAGATGTTAGCCTATACAACATACTTGGTATGGCCGTACGAGAAAAAGCATTAAACCCAACAACTACAACCCAGAGGGTATCTACAGATGGCCTAGCTAGCGGTTTATATGTTGTGCAGCTAAGGTCAGCAAATCAAGTATTTAACAAAAAAATAATTATAGAGTAATACTATCTCCATCTTAAAAAAAATATAATTATGTCACAAAATAAAGAACAACATTCTAAGAATATTTCTAGAAAAGATGCATTAAAAAAGATGGGGAGTTATGCAGCTTTTACGGCCCTTGGAACTATGATTATGCTAAATCCTCAAAAGGCGCAGGCAGTATCTGGACCTCCTGATCAGGGCGGTAATTTCCCTAATGGCTTTAGCAGAACAAGAAGAAATAGAAATAAAAAATAGCTTTATGGAAATCAATCTATTAACAAAAAAACCTAAGTTTTTATCGGTTTTTTATGCACATATTTTTATACAATAAAAATTTTTAGGTATTAGTTTTGTTATGATTAAGAGTTTACTCAGTAAGTTATACTATATAATATGCTAATGGGAATACAGCATAGAAAAGTTTCTAAATAAAAACATTTTAATACTTAAATAGGCTTTGCGACTAGTTAACATTTTTATATTTTTTATTTCAAGTTTTGTTTTTAGTCAAAACTATTTAACATTATTGGATACCGATGTTTTTAGAGGTAATTCTTATGACATTGCAATAGACCTTGTTAATAATGATCCCATTCGGGCTATACAATATGATATTAACATCCCGGAGGGGTTTATCTTCGATATAGATAACGTCACAGGGACTTCAATCCTAAATAATTTCACGTTATTAACAACCTCCTTAGGAGATAATAATTACAGATTTATTATATATACAATTGGCAATGATATTATTGATTCTGGAAATCAAACTATTTTAACGTTGCCTATTTTTGTAGAGAATTCTATTGATTTGGGCCAATACACATTTGAATTTTCCAATATTGTTCTTTCAAGTGCAACAAATCAAAATATTTCAAGTGATGCGCTTTCGGTCGGTTACATAAACGTGATTGAAGATTCTGTAGCTCCAGTCATCACATTGTTGGGAGATACAACTGTTAGCATTGAAGTGGGAGACACCTATATTGATGCAGGTGCTACCGCCAAAGACAACTATGATGGAGACATTACATCAAACATTGTTACGGTGTCCAATGTTGATACAACTATTGTAGGTATTTACTCAATAACTTATGATGTGACAGATGCTAATGGGAATGTAGCTGTTACTATTACAAGAACAGTTAATGTTGTTGATGAACTTTTTTTAGAAAGTTTTGATCCAATCAAATTTGACATATTTCCAAATCCAACATCAAACTTTTGGCAGATAAATTCTTCAAAAATGATTGAATCATTAGATTTATTTGATGTAATTGGGAAAAGACTAATTTATAAAAAAACACTCTCTAATGATTTTCAAATAGATGCAAGCTCCCTTCCAAACGGAGTCTATTTAATATTAATAAATAACAATAAAATGGTGCGCTTAATTAAGCACTAAAACTCTAGGTCACTTATACACCAACAGAAGTTGAATAAAAGGAAGCTTAAAATAAAAGAGCTTCCCCATAAAAGGAGCCCATAGATCTTAAATTACACTATTTTGATGAAGATTTGATTGTAACAAAAAAAAAATATCTTCAAGAATAAGAAATTATTTCCAAGAATAATTTTGGAGCCCATAGGAGTGAAGTCACACTATTTTGGTGAAGATTTGGATGTTATAACCAATTAAAAACAACAACAAGGAATTAGTAAACATAAAAAAAAGCCTCCAGTGAACTCACTGGAGGCTTTTAAGAATTAAAATTTAATTTATGAAAAGGCCTGTTGCTTAACCACAATTAGTTGAAAATATTTCAGCTTGAGGATATACTAGACTTTCTATTACGATACTTTCATTGGTTTGATCACATTGGGTAACTATCCATTGGTCATTATAAACAGCATCATCTGCATTTAAAGTAATATAAAAGGTGTTGTTTACAGCCTCAATAACCCAAGTTCCTGAAGTAAGAAGATTCCCATTAGTATTACCTCCAGCATCATTAATTTGGTATGTACCATCACTATAGAAGGTGTAGATAAATTCATTAAAATCAATGAAATCAATTGTCCAAAGACAATTTGTCAAAATATTAGAAATACCATCTTCGCTTGAACAATCAAAATCTCCTCCATTACCATTGTTGCAGATTATTGAGTAAATATCAGCTTGAGGATATACTAGACTTTCTAATTCTATACTTTGATTATTTACATCACATTGGGTAACTATCCATTGGTCATTATACACAGCATCATCTGCATTTAAAGTAACATAAAAAGTATCATTCTCAGGGGTAACACTCCATGTTCCAGTAGTAAGAATACTGCCACCAGTACTACCTCCAATATCCTCAATTTGGTAGGTGCCATCTATATTTAAGGTATAGATAAATTCATTAAAATCAATGAAATCAATTACCCAACAATACGCCGCTAAAACATTTGTGATGTCTTCAATTGAGCAATCGATAACAATATCACCATCGCCTGGCTCATTATCTCCATCTCCATCGCCAAAGTCACAACTCTCTAAAAGCGCTGCAAATTCTTCTTCATTATTAATGGTTACAATTTCAACAGTATCTGTAGTTTCGTTGTAGAGCTCTACATCAAATGGGAAAACGATACCAGTTATGTACAACTCTTCAGTAGAATTCATCATGACATCAATTAGCTCTTCTTCGCTGTTAACAGTTACGGTAGTTCCGTTGTTAAACATCAATTCTAACGGATATACAAAATCAAAGCATATCTCAAAATCATTATCAGAGTTTAAGTTTCCATTTTGGTCATACAGTTGGCTCATTAAACCCATTACAGTTGTGATAGTTTCACTTTCCTGCATGTTTTGGGGTAGATCAACAATACTATCATCATTAGTACAAGAGGTAAAAATAAATAGTACCATAAAAATACTAAAGATTGAAAGTTTAAGATTTTTCATTTTTTTATTTTATTAATTAAACATTTGATGGGTTAATCAGTAGTAAGACAATTCATAAGATAAAAACCCTACTTTTTTTATTTTTTTTATTTTACATAGTTTTGGCGTTTAATTAAATCCAATTTAATGGCTAAAGATAATTGTAATGTATGTGAGTCAAAAGTTTTTGAGGCAATCTACAATACCTATGCCAAAGATATAAGACGGTTTCTTTTTTATAAAACCCAAGATGTAGATAAAGCAGAAGATATTTTACAAGAGGTTTTTATTAAGCTATGGGAAAATTGTAGCAAGGTAGATTATCATAAAGTGAAGAGTTATGTTTACAGTATTGCTACCAACATGTTTTTAAATGAGAAGAAACATGAGAACGTAGTTTTAAAATATAACAATAACAATGGTAAGTTTGACACCAATGAATCACCAGAGTATATACTGCTAGAAAAAGAGTTTATGGAAAAACTCGAAAACACCATTTCTGCATTACCAGAAAAACAGCGCGAGGTTTTTTTACTCAATAGAATTGAAAAAAAGAAATATAAGGAGATTGCTCTGCATCTTGGCATTAGTGTAAAAGCTGTTGAAAAACGAATGCATCAAGCCTTATTGGTGATGAGAAAAGAAATAGGTAACGTTTAATTTTAACCCCTTAGTAGGGTTTTTATGTAGTTAGTTGTCTTAATTATAGAAAAACAATGGAAAATAAGAATTCACATACCAACAATGATACTTTTCTAGCACAATGGCTAGAAGGAGAGCTTTCCGATACAGAATTAAAAAACCGTATCAGTGAGCAGGATTATACAGCTTTTCTAAAGTTACGAAAAGCCCTTGATGTTTCCAATGAGTTAAATGCATCAACTAAGGATTCTTTTTATAAAATACAAGAAAGGATAGCCAACAAAAAGACTCCTGTCCGCAGGTTGCATACTGCGCGTTGGTCTATGGGTATTGCTGCTTCTATTTTGGTAATAGTTGGCTTGTTTTCAATTTTCAGTGATACTACAATTACACATCAAACTAGCTTTGGAGAGACTAAAAACATTCCGCTTTTAGACGGCACTCAAGTGGTTTTAAACTCTAAATCTACCATTTCTTATAATCAAACCGATTGGAAAAATAATAGGCAACTAACCCTAGATGGCGAAGCTTATTTTAAGGTTGAAAAAGGAAGCACCTTCACAGTACATACCAGTAACGGCTCTGTAACGGTTTTAGGTACCCAGTTTAATGTAAATTCTACAACCGATTTTTTTGATGTTGTTTGTTATGAAGGTAAGGTAGGTGTGAAAACCAATACATCAGAGCATATTTTATTACCTACAAACAGTATTAGAAAAATTAACGGAAATTCATCACAGCCGTCGGTTACTCAGCTTTTAAAACCAACATGGATTGATGGAGAAAGCACTTTTAAAAGTGTGCCTATTAAATATGTAATAAAAGCCCTAGAAGATCAATACAATATTAAAATTGATGCAGCATCTATAGATGATACCACCATTTTTTCTGGTAGTTTTCCTCACAATAACCTAGGTGTTGCTTTTACCACTGTATTTGATGCTCTAGGTATAACGTATAATGAAACACAAAAACGTAACATTAAATTGAGATATTAATAATGAGGTTAATCTATATCTGTTTTTTAGTGTTACTTCCATTGACAGTCTCTTCGCAAGAAGAGACTTTTTACATTCAGTTTGATGACCAATCTGTTGCAGAAGCTTTTGCTAAAATAGAAGATACCTACGATGTGCTCTTTTCATACAAAGATGCAGATATAAGCAACAAAATCATATCATTAAAAAGAGAAATACGCTCCCTAACTCAGGTTTTAGAAGCTTTTAAACTGCGTACCAAGCTTGACTATAAAATAGTGAATAATCGCTATATTATTATAAATCAATTTGAGGAGGAAAATATAGCTATTAATAAGCTTGATAAAGTGATTATACGCAGTTACCTAACAAAAGGCATCAAAAAAAATAATGATGGTTCTTATAAGCTGTTACCCAATAAAATTGGTGTTTTACCGGGTATTACTGAGCCTGATGTTTTGGAGAGTATACAGTTGCTCCCAGGCGTTTTAAGTCCTAATGAAACTGCTTCGGGTTTTTTTGTTAGAGGTGGAGCCTCAGATCAAAATAGATTGATTTGGGATGGTATAAATATCTATCACAAAGGGCATCTTTTTGGTATGATCTCTCCACTAAACCCAAATGTTACCTCAGAAATTAAATTCATAAATAAGGGTACTCATGCTAGATATGGAGAACGCCTATCTAGTGTTATAGATATGTCTTCTAATACCACTATTTCTAGCGCTGTAAAAGCCGAAATGGGTTTTAACGGTATTAACGCAGATGCGCTTATTGAAATTCCTATTATTGAAGATACATTGAATATTCAAGGATCTTTAAGACGAAGCTATGCTGATGTATTACAGACCTATACATTTAATCAATTTGCTGATAAAGTTTTTGAAAGCACCAAAATCAATAATTCTGAAAATGAAAATAACATGTTTTCATTTCTAGATTATACTATGAAACTCAATTATAAACCCAATACCAGTAACAGTTTTTATGCTAGTGTTATATCTATAGATAATGAATTAGATTATGTTGTTAGTGATTCTCAAAACAACAAAGCATTCAATGATAAATTAGTAACAAGTAATATGGGTTATGGCCTAGGTTGGAAGGTAATGTGGAACGAAAACACAACACAAAATACCACCGCTTTTTTCTCTGATTATAAGCTTAACTATAATTTTATTACAAAAGAGGGTGATACACAAATTTCAGATTTTGAAAAGCGAAACACCATTTTTGATTCAGGTATAGCAACAGAAGTTATCATTGACAGATCAAAAGCGAGTCAAGTTACTTTTGGTTACCAATATGCACTCAAAGATGTTGCTTATGCGTTTTTAAACACAACAAACCTCTCTTTAGTTTTAGACACAGAAGATAGCACCATACAAACACATAGTGTATATGGACAGTACGACTATAAAAACACAAAACTCTTTAATCTCTCTTTTGGGCTAAGAAGCACCTATTTTAGAGAACTAGATGCAGTTAGGCTAGAGCCAAGAATAGTAGTACATAAACCCCTTCTAAAAAACCTAAAATTTCAAGCTACTGCAGAAATTAAGAACCAAATTATCAGTGAGATTGATGAAACTATATTAAGTGATCTCACACTAGAGAATAGAGTGTGGAGATTAGCAGATGGCAACAGATTTCCTATAATTAATAGTCAGCAAATTTCTGCAGGATTTATCTATAATAAAAAAGGAGTAAGCATTGATGTAGATACTTATTATAAAAAAGTGAAAAACATCACAGCATTATCTCTTGGATTTTTAAATCCTGAGAATAATAATTTCAATATTGGTCATCAAAATGTTATTGGTATTGACGCCTTTTTTCAAAAACAATTTAACGGCTTTAACTCTTGGGTAAGTTATTCTATCAATAACGCTACTAGTAGTTTTGAAAACCTCAATAACGGTAATGATTTTACCTCAAAATCTAACGTTACACACTGTGTTTCAACGGCAATAAGTTATAAATTGGATGGTTTTCAATTTGCATTAGGCTGGAAATGGCAAACTGGGAAACCCTATACTATTTCAGAAGAGAGTAGCAATGGATTAGAATTTAATGATGGTATTAATACGGGTGAACTACCTATTTACCACCGTCTTGATTTTTCTTCTACCTATGATTTTACAATAGCTAAAGGAAATAAATTAAGAGGTAAAGTTGGACTATCTATTAGAAATATATACAACAGAAAAAACTTAATTAGTAAAGAGTATAGAGGTAATAACAGTTTAAACGATCCTATTGAATTAATAGAGAAGTTTTCTATCGGTATTACACCAAACTTTATGTTTAGACTCTATTGGTAAAATCGATTTTTTTTAATAAAGATTTATCACTTATAATAAGAAATTATTTCCAAGAATAATTTTGGAGAATAGGGGAGTTAGGTCACACTTTTTTTGGGAGGATTTGGATGTATTAGCAAGATATTAGATTCAATAACACTATTTTGAGTAGACATATAAACCCGGGGAAGGCTTACATTTTTATGATTTTATGTTTACGTATTTGCTTTTCAATTGTAATGTAATACACTCCTCTAGGCAAACCACTAATATCAATTGCGGTATTTTTACTTTGT
>Ga0208971_1001136_pt1 | contig 16387 bp, 13 predicted proteins | sample AOAMet1_18_M0_10_2_FD_188229 | JGI IMG/M metagenome (GOLD analysis project Ga0208971, IMG submission 188229) | Ammonia-oxidizing marine microbial communities from Monterey Bay, California, USA - CAN11_18_M0_10 (SPAdes) | ecosystem: Environmental > Aquatic > Marine > Intertidal zone | place... | reverse complement strand
AACTAACTAGGGCCTTGGGATTTTCGACGTAATTTGCATTTGGCCATCGTTTGCACATGTCAGCGAATGTAACGTCTTTGCCTAATTCGGCTCCAAACGCCAATCCACAAATGCCGCGACTTGTTCCGATGACAAGCATTGGCCCAAACGGCCCCTCAAACCAGCCAAAATTCAGAGTCAACCCGGCGCCACCTGCTGCAAATTCGCCCGGACTCATGGCTTCCCATCGGATGAAAAGATCATGCAGCCTGCCGCCACCAGAAAGGCCTACATTGCCCGCCGTTTCAAAGGTAGAATAATGATCACGCAAAAGGGTTTTTGCATGCCCTAGTGTCAGATATTGTTGATAGCGTTTTGGGGAAACGCCAACCCATTGGCTAAATGTGCGCTGAAAATGGGCAGGGCTCATCTGCATTTGTGCAGCTAATTCATCCAGCGACAGTTCTTGGCCTTCGGCGGCGTCGATCAAATCGATTGCGCGACGCATGACGCCATAATGGTAATGAGTTTCTGACATTGCTTGCCCTCGTTGTAGCTTCCTCAAACTTACGCAAATGCAACAGTTACGTCGATCCGATTCCTGCGGCTTGCGGTAGATGAAACCCCACGCCATAAGGCGGCTATGATCAAACAGATGCCCTACCAAACTCTTCATGAGATATTCTCAAGGTTCCAAACCCAAGAGGCGGAACCAAAGGGTGAATTGGATCATGTCAACGTTTACACATTGGTCGTTGCGGTGGCGCTGTCTGCCCAAGCAACCGACGTTGGCGTGAATAAGGCTACGAAAGAACTGTTCAAAATCGCCGACACGCCAGAAAAAATGCTGGCTCTTGGTGAGGCTGGTGTCATCGAGCACATCAAAACCATTGGTCTGTTTCGTAATAAAGCAAAAAACGTGATCAAGCTAAGCCAAAAACTGGTTGATGAATTTGGCGGTAAAGTCCCCTCATCACGCGCGGCGCTTGAAAGTCTGCCTGGCGTTGGGCGTAAGACGGCCAATGTCGTGTTGAATATGTGGTTTCATCACCCCGCCCAAGCCGTCGATACGCATATCTTTCGCATCGGCAATCGAACCGGTATTTGCCCCGGTAAGGACGTGGTTGCCGTTGAACGTGCCATTGAAGACAACATCCCCGTAGAATTTCAACATCATGCGCATCACTGGTTGATCTTGCATGGTCGTTATGTGTGTAAGGCGCGTGCGCCAGTTTGTGGCAATTGTATCATTCGTGATCTATGCCCCTTTGAGGAGAAGAACCTATGAAGAAGAATTTTCAAGTTGTTGGCATTGGTAATGCCATGGTGGATATTCTTGCCACTGAGGATGATTTGTTTTTGGAGCGCTACGGCGTTGAAAAAGGTATCATGCAACTGATTGATATGGATCGTGCGGTTTCGCTGTATTCCCACATCGGTCCTGCCAAGGAAATCAGTGGGGGTTCTGCCGCTAACACGATTGCTGGGATTGCGCATTTTGGTGGCCGAACAGCCTATGTTGGTAAAGTAAAAGACGATCAACTAGGTGCGATCTTTGCGCATGATTTGCGCGCGCAGGGTGCAGTTTATGAAACGCAAATGGCCCCACATGATGCAGCCGATGAAACTGGTCGTTGCATTGTCGTTGTAACGCCCGATGGCGAGCGCTCGATGAATACCTATTTGGGGGTGACAGAATTCTTAAGCCCAGATGATATTGATCCCGTTCAAATGGCCGATGCCGAATGGATTTATCTTGAGGGATACCGTTTTGATGGTCCTGCCAGCCACGAAGCCTTTGCCAAGGCCATTAAGGCCTGTAAGGGCGCCGGCGGCAAAGTTTCTTTAACTTTGTCGGACCCGTTCTGCGTTGAACGTCACCGCGATGCGTTTCGTGAGGTGATCCGTAAGGATGTTGATCTGCTTTTCTGTAATCGTGCTGAAATGTTGTCGATGTACCAAACTGATGATTTTGATGCCGCATTGAAAATGGCCGCATCAGAAGTAGAAATCGTGGCCTGTACTGATGCTGAAAATGGTGCGCATATTTTGCAAGGCAAAAAGCGTTGGCATGTTTTGGCGACGCCTGTGAAAGTTGTTGATGCAACAGGTGCTGGTGACATGTTTGCTGGTGGTTTCTTGTGGGCCTTGGTTAATGGTTACGACTTGGAAACCTGTGGTAACGTTGGCTGTGTTTCAGCTGCTGAAATCATCAGCCACATTGGCGCGCGGCCAGAAACCAACTTGCGGATTTTGTGTGAAAAACAGGGCGCTTTGTAAGCCCAGCTTGATCCAACTGAATGGGCCTCGTCGGCCCATACTCTATTTTTGGCATTATATTGAAAGGCTGTTCATTTTTCGTGAGCAGCCTTAATACTTGGGATCAGTCACCCAATTTGGCGTGCACTTCGTCAAGATCGATTTCGCCAATTTGAAATTTATTTGCCGGATCAAAGAAATCATATTTGAATAAATCAAAGTCGCGTTTGTACATCTCGTAGACAAGGTGCATTGAAAGATCATCAAAATAATCCTCAACTGGGTGCGCCCTTTTTGGACCGTGACCTTCGGATTCGTTGAACCGTGGAATATTGGCCAAATCGACTTCGTGCGGCATGTGAATTTTGTCTAATACTTCTTGCATCCCGTCATTGAAGCTCTCGGTTGCAATGATCTTATTGTAGTGCCCACCGTTTGCCACGAACGTTGCAACATGGCTGGACATGGCTGACCAGTGAATGTCGGGTTCCATTGGACGGCGCCAGCGAATGGTGTCGCGCGCGAAAAGTAAAAATCGGCGGAATGATTGAATTTGGTCAAATTCCTCTTTGCCGTCGTCGCCCCCGACCTCTATCCCGTATTGTTGGATCAAAAGGGGTACCAGTTTGCCTCTATAGCGATTGCCATTGCGTTGAATGCCGCAAATCTTATCAAAGAAAGAGGACAAGATGCGGGTGTAAGGGTTCCGAACACAGGTAAACGAATAGGATTTGTGCGCTTGAACATTCTTTTCGATTTTGGGTTGGCTTTTGTCGATGGCCCATTTGTGCAAGCCGCTTGTAGCATCATGAATATCGCCGTCAAAAAACTGGCCATTGTCAGAATAATACATGATTTGGCCAATGGTCGAGCAGGCACATTTAGGCACAACACGATAAACCACGCTTTCGCTTTCGGTCATCCAGGTTCCGGGAAATCCCATTTTAGCTTGCCTCCGCCGACTATTTACTTTTTGCCACTACTCAAATTGGCCTGTTTTACAGGGTTTAGCGCAAGATATTCGCAATGTCTTTATAGTTTACTGCGAAAAATTCACTTGAACAGATGCCTTGCGACTTTTTATGTATTGTTATCTAAGTCGCAACAATAAGAAAGAGAAGGGGTTTAGGTTTCCAAAATGGCGCGAATTGCCTTCATTCTTCTATGTCACAAAGATCCAGAGTCGATCATCCAACAGGCAAACCAGCTGACTGGGTCCGGCGACTTTATGGCGATTCACTTCGATAAAAGTGCAAAAAAGGAACACTATCAGGCATTGCGCGATGCGTTGGATGACAATCCGAACGTAGTTTTTGCCAAGAAACGTGTGAAATGTGGCTGGGGGGAATGGTCGCTTGTGCAGGCGACGATACACGCATTGACCGCTGCGGTAGATGAATTTCCCAAAGCAACGCATTTTTATATGTTGTCTGGTGACTGTATGGCGATCAAATCCGCCAGCTATTCCCACCGTTTCCTTGATAACAATGAAAAAGACTTTATCGAATCCTTCGATTTTTTCGAGAGTGATTGGATAAAAACGGGAATGAAAGAAGATCGATTAGTCCTGCGTCATTTTTTCAACGAGCGAAATCACAAAAACCTTTTCTATTGGTCTGCTCAGGTTCAGCGCAAGTTGGGATTGCAACGTAAAATTCCAAACGACATTCAGATGATGATTGGATCGCAGTGGTGGTGTTTGCGTCGGCGAACCGCCGAATGGGTGCTGAATTTCTGCAAAGAGCGCAAAGATGTGATGACGTTTTTCCGCACGACGTGGATTCCGGATGAAACGTTTTTTCAAACCATCGTTCGTCATTTGGTGCCTGAACGGGAAATCGAGACACGAACTTTAACATTCTTAATGTTTTCTGATTATGGCATGCCGGTAACGTTCTTTAATGACCATTATGAAATGCTGCTAAGCCAAGATTTTCTATTTGCGCGAAAAGTTTCACCACAGGCCAACGAGTTAAAGGCGCGATTGGGGGATTTGTACAATTCACGCCAATCCGAATTTTCGATTTCAAACGAAGGGCGGCGGCTGCACAAGTTCTTAACCGAACGCGGCCGAATAGGGCGGCGTTTTGCGCCAAGGTTCTGGGAAACAGAAGCAACGCTGGGCCGCGAACGGGAATTGATGATTATCACGTGCAAAAAATGGCACGTGGCCAAGCGATTGTTGTGGCAGATCAAGCGTGTGACAGGCGTGCCCGTAATTGAATACTTGTTTGACGAAGAATCCACGCCGATGCCAAATTTGGGTGGGATTCAAACGACGCTGGATAAGCGTGCGCGCCATCGCCGTGCATTGTTGCGGATGCTATTTGACTTTCATCAAACGGACCGAATGGTTATTTGTTTGGATCCTAAAAACCTGTTTATGCTTCAGGATTTTTATGCAGATCGCTGTACAACACGTTTACTGGAATTGAATTGCAACTTTACCGATGACTATTTGATTGGGCACGCAACACGCGTTGGCTTGGCGTCAGAAACAACGCCCGAAGAAACCATACAACGTCTCTTACCAACCGTGCGTTACGACGTAGCGTTTGAAAGTGACCAAATTCGAGATGCTAATTTCACTAACCTTTTCCGAGTAAGCGAAGAATTAGACAGCGAAGAAAATGTTGTGCCATTGGCAAATTTCTTGGAAATACCTTCCCACCAAGCGCAGGATATTTTATCGCTTGATCATCTGTTTGCCGATTAAAGGACGACCATGAGCTATACTTACGATTCCCAAAATATTTTTGCGAAAATATTGCGTGGTGAAATTCCAAATTCAACCGTCGCTGAAACGGATCACTCATTGGCGTTTAAGGACATCAACCCAGGTGCGCCGCATCATGTCTTGGTGATCCCAAAAGGCGCATATGTGAATTTTGATCATTTTTCGGGTGCTGCGAGTGACACAGAAATTCTTGATTTTTACCGCTTAGCTGGCAAAATCACGAATGATTTAGGCATTAGCCCTGACGGTGGTTTAGGGTATCGCGTTATTGGTAACTCGGGCGAGCACGGCGTTCAGGATGTGCCGCATTTTCACCTGCATATCCTTGGTGGCCATTCCATGGGGCGGATGTTGCCAAAATAGACGTAGAGTACAGGGACTGAAATCAGCATTTTCGGTTGCTCGTTCTTGCTGGATCGCGTATTTAACAGCAGTCGAAAAAAACGGAACCAAAGCCTATGACAACGCAAGCGCCTGAAATCCAAGTGACCGATAAATGGCGTGTTGCCTGTGATGGTGGTGATGGTGCCTTGGGGCATCCTCGTGTTTGGCTTTCATTGGATGAAAAAACCGGCCAAGCGGTATGTCCGTATTGCGACAAACAAATCGTTCACGAAAGTGTCGCCAAGGGCTAACAAAGCCAAACTCGGTTTATTTGTTTGCTGGTGATTTCGATGCATATAGGGCATCAATGATTAAGCAAAATAAACTGGGGAATCTCACATGAGCACGCAAAATTTTGGCGAAGGTTGTCATCTGCATCTTATTGATGGGTCCGCCTTTATTTTCCGTGCGTATCATGCGCTTCCACCTTTAACACGAAAATCTGACGGGTTGCCAGTTGGGGCGGTAAGCGGCTTTTGTAATATGCTATATCGCTATTTGGGTGGTCTGTCTGGGTCAGATGCACCAACACATGTGGCGGTGATCTTTGATTATTCTGGCAAAAGTTTTCGCAACCAAATTTATGATAAGTATAAAGCGAACCGTCCACCTGCACCCGAAGATTTAGTACCGCAGTTTCCGCTTACCCGTGATGCGACCCGCGCTTTTAATATCGCGTGCTATGAGGTTGAAGGATTTGAGGCCGACGACATCATCGCCACTTTGGCCAAACAAGTGCGCGATTCCGAGGGGCGTTGCACGATCATTTCATCTGACAAGGATTTGATGCAGTTGGTTGGCGATGGCGTTCAAATGCTGGACCCAATGAAAAATCGCATTATCGACACAGATGGTGTTCGTGAAAAATTTGGTGTCGCGCCGGATCGTGTTGTTGATGTTCAGGCACTAGCAGGCGATTCCGTTGACAATGTGCCAGGTGCGCCGGGCATTGGTATCAAGACGGCGGCCTTGTTGATCAATGAATATGGTGATCTAGACAGCCTGCTGGAACGTGCTGGTGAAATCAAACAACCCAAACGCCGCGAAAGTTTGATTGATAATGCCGATCTTATCCGAATTTCACGTGATTTGGTTCAGCTTGACGAAAAAATGGCGCTGGATTTCACACTCGATGATCTAGAGGTTAAGCCAGCCGATCCAGAGGCCTTGTTGGGGTTTCTTGGGGAAATGGAATTTCGCACCATGTCAAAACGTGTGGCGGATGCTCTTGGGGTTGAGGCACCAGTTGTGGCGGAAACCGAAGCTGCGGCAAACCCTGTTGAAACGGTGCCAATTGACCCCGATAAATATGAATGCGTTTCGGATGTTGCCGCACTTCAGAAATGGATCGACCACATTCGTGCGATTGGCCACGTGGCGGTTGATACAGAAACGACATCGCTCAATGAAATGCGGGCCGAACTTGTGGGTATTTCGTTATGTGTCGAGGCGGGAATTGCTTGTTACATTCCGCTAATTCATAAAGCGGCCGCCAGTGATGATTTGTTTGGTTCCGCTGACTTGGCCGAAGGGCAATTGGACACAAATGTGGTCCTTGACCTGTTGAAACCGGTTCTAGAGGATCCTGCTGTCCTAAAAATCGGGCAAAACATGAAATACGACGCCAAAATTTTTGCGCGTTATGGCGTGAAGGTCGCGCCATTTGATGATACCATGCTGATGTCCTATGCGCAGAACGCCGGCAAGCATAACCATTCAATGGACAGTCTCTCAGAACGTTACCTGGGTCATTCCCCGATTTCGATCAAAACGTTGCTAGGAACGGGTAAATCCGCGATCACTTTTGACAAAGTGCCAGTTGCAGATGCCGTCAAATACGCCGCCGAAGATGCAGATGTCACGCTGCGTCTTTGGCAGTTCCTTGGGCCTTTGTTGCACATTGAAAAAGTTACCAAAGTCTATGAACGTATGGAACGCCCATTAGTGCCTGTACTGGCCGAAATGGAAATGCATGGCATCAAAGTTGATCGTGATACCCTAAGCCGAATGTCTAACGCATTCGCCCAGAAAATGGCGGGGCTTGAGGCGGAAATTCACGAAAAAGCGGGGCAAAGTTTCAATGTAGGTTCGCCCAAACAATTGGGTGAAATCCTTTTTGACAAACTAGAGTTACCAGGTGGCAAAAAGGGTAAAACGGGTGCCTATTCAACTGGTGCCGACATCTTGGAAGACTTGGCAACAGAACACGAATTGCCTGCACTCGTTTTGGATTGGCGGCAACTATCCAAACTAAAATCCACCTACACCGATGCATTGCAAGATCACATCAACGCTGAAACGGGGCGCGTGCACACATCCTATTCGATTGCAGGGGCCAACACTGGGCGCTTGGCGTCAACCGATCCAAATCTGCAAAACATCCCGATCAGATCAGAAGAGGGCCGTCGTATTCGCGAGGCATTTGTCGCCGAAGAGGGCAACGTTCTGTTGGCATTGGATTACAGCCAGATCGAGTTGCGAATTTTGGCCCATGTCGCGAAAATCGATGCCTTGAAAGAGGCGTTTCATAATGGTGTTGATATTCACGCGCTCACCGCCAGCCAGATGTTTAATGTACCACTTGAAGGCATGGACCCGATGGTTCGTCGTCAGGCAAAAGCCATTAACTTTGGAGTGATTTATGGCATTTCAGGTTTTGCGCTTGCGAGAAACCTGCGCATTCCACGTGCCGAGGCTCAGGCATTCATCAACACATATTTTGAACGGTTCCCTGGCATTCGGACATACATGGACGAAACCGTGGAATTTGCCAAAGAACACAATTTCGTTCAAACACTGTTTGGCCGCAAAATTCACACACCTGACATTAACGCCAAGGGGCCCGGTGCAGGATTTGCCAAACGTGCTGCGATCAATGCACCGATCCAAGGCACCGCAGCAGATGTCATCCGCCGCGCTATGATCCGAATGCCCGCAGCGATAAAGGATTTACCAGCAAAGATGCTGTTGCAAGTTCATGATGAATTGGTTTTTGAGGTTGCCGAAGATGCGGTAGAAGACGTGACCAATGCTGTTCGTAAGGTAATGGAAAACGCTGCTGAGCCCGCAATCAAATTGACAGTTCCGCTAACTGTGGATGCAGGACAAGGGGCCAATTGGGCCGAAGCGCACTAAAATCGGACGGCATATTTGCCCAACGCTTTACGCGACGCCTTCCTTGTAAAGGTGTAAAACTTGTTTCAAGTTGCACGCTACAAATGAGGGAACAGTTATGAATGACATTGTCACGCTTTCAACTGATGACTTGGGCATTGCCACTGTCACGTTAAACAGGCCCGAAAAAAAGAATGCTTGGGCGCTGGATACATTTCGCATGCTTGGCGAAATTGGTGACGGCTTGAAATCCCAAGATGGCCTGCGTGCAGTAATTCTAACGGGTGCTGACGGATGTTTTTCCTCTGGCATTGATTTGGCTGTTTTTGGTGAATTTTCCCGTCGCATGGAAGATATTCGCGCCCAAATGCGAAACCCCCCTCCAGGTGAGGTTGCCAATCATTTTCAAAAACCTGTGACGGTTTGGTCAGAACTGTCCGTTCCTGTAATTGCAGCGATCCAAGGGGTTTGTTTTGGGGCAGGCATGCAATTGGCACTGGGTGCCGATTTTCGCCTTGCCGCGCCGGACACAAAATTTTCAATCATGGAATCGCGTTGGGGGTTAATTCCAGACATGGGTATCACGCGTAGTTTGCCCAAGTTATTGCGCGCAGATCAGGCCAAAGAGTTGATGATGACGGGGCGCATTTTTTCAGGTCCCGAGGCACATGAAATGGGATTGGTGACACGTTTAACCGATGACCCACTGGCTGCTGCACAAGAAATGGCAAAAGGTTTGGTTGGGCAAAGTCCAGATGCTTTGTCGGGTGCTAAGGCGCTTGTGGATCAGGCGTGGCTGATGGATGCACCACAATCCTTATCACTTGAGGCTTTGTTGCAATCCGAAATTTTAGGTTCGCCAAATCAGGCAGAGGCTGTCGCAGCGTCTTTGCAAAAACGCCCGGGAAAATACTGAAAGAAAGAAAACTAGCTCAAACACGACATATGTTGGGTCGAGTTTGAAACAGCGTGCCTCATTGATTTTTGTTTAGGTGGCCAAAAACCCACCTATTTAAAGTTAATCTAATGCGCCTACCTCAAAAACGCCCGATTCCAAAACGTTTTCGCAAGCCTTCGATTGGCATGCAGGCCAGTTCCAACCTGCTGTTGGTGCTTTCGATGATTATGTTTGCAGCGGGCTTCCCTGCGGCTGAGTATTTATTGGATGAATGGTCGCCAATTGCCCTGTCATTTGCACGTCTTTGTATTGCCGCCGCTGGAATGGTTGCAGTTTGGATCATTGTCGATGGTTGGCGCCGTGTTGTTGGGGCCCCATGGATGCGGGCAATGTTTGTTGGGGGAGTGGGCTTTGGTTTTGGCAGCCATTTGCTGTTGATTGCGCAGTCTATCTCTGATCCTGTCACCGCCGCGATCATGGTGACGACAATGCCCATAATGGGTATGATCATGGAGGTGTTTCTGGATGGGCGACGGATAACATTACGCCTCATGCTCGGCGTTAGTGCTACGTTCGTTGGGGGTGTCTTTGCCACTGGCGGCAATCCACAAATGATTGATGCAGGCGCTGGTGCACTCATAGCCTTACTCGCAACCATCCTGTTCACATGGGGATCACGCGCAACGGTCAAAAGTTTTCCTGACCTCACATCAATTGGCAGATCAAGTATTACAATTGTGGGGGCCATGATGGCGATCGCAATGATTTTCGCGATCAGTCTTTTTACAGGCACGACCACGTTGCCGCCAGTCCAATCCGCCCAAAACTGGGCGTTACTTGTATACTACGCGCTTGGCGTGCTGGGTCTTTCACAGGTGTTTTGGATCATGGGTGTTGGTCGCATGGGCATTGGAATGGCCTCACTTCACATGAACCTGACACCGTTTTATGTCATGTTGTTGATGTTGGCACTGGGTGGTTCATGGCAATGGGGCCAAGCATTTGGGGCGGGGATCGTGGCTGTTGGGGTGTTCGTGGCGCAGTTGAAAAATCCGCTTAGACGTTCAGTTCCACAGACGGAATAATTGGAAAGAAAACCCCACCTGAATAAACACCAAACCAATCTTGACCATCGTGATTTGCGTGCGTGCCTATATCAACCAGACGATAAAAACTTTTGCGATCAATCAACGCCTCCAAATTGGTGCGAACCAAAACATAGGGAGATGGCTCACCAGTTTCATGGTCTCGCACAACTCGGATTGGATGATCCGACCCAGCAGGCGCAAAATCGCCAGTCTGCGTTTCAAAGGTTAGGGTTTGATTGATCCCTTCACCAGAAACTTCAAAGTCCACTGCGACAAAAGGGGCGTCATCAACTGTGATGCCAACCTTTTCGACAGGCGTGACAAGGAAATACTTTCCGTCTTCGTATTTCAAAATCGTGGAAAAAAGACGAACCAGTTCAGGACGCCCAATCGGGGTCCCCAAATAATACCACAGACCGTCGCGTGCGATACGAATATCCAAGTCTCCACAAAACGGCGGGTTCCATAGATGCACAGGCGGTAAACCCTTTTTACCCGCAGCTCGGGCAGCGTCAGCCAATCCTTCAGCGCTTGGTGTCGGCGTTTTCACGATCTTTTGTCTCCCATGTCAGTTCGTATTTGTGTTAGCTATAATAAGCCCCTTTAATAGCAATTACCGCACCACGAAAAGGAAGCAATATGGCAAAACCCGAATCTTTGGTCGCCGAGATCGAAAATCTTTCTGTAAAACTGGCAGAAGCACGTGCGAGTTTGGGCAAAAGGATCATCGGACAAGATCGCGTGATTGATCTGTCAATGGCAGCCTTGCTTTGTGGTGGGCATGGTCTTTTGATCGGTTTGCCAGGTTTGGGGAAAACTCGTTTGGTGACCACGTTGGCGACTGTGATGGGGCTAGATGGATCAAGGGTGCAATTTACGCCTGATTTGATGCCGTCCGATATTTTGGGGTCAGAGGTGTTAGAAACCGACAAAGACGGTGGACGTTCGTTTCGTTTTATTGAAGGTCCAATATTTTGCCAGTTGTTAATGGCGGATGAAATCAACCGCGCCAGCCCTCGTACACAGTCCGCGTTGTTGCAAGCGATGCAAGAACGCGAGGTGACAGTGGCCGGACAAACACGCCCTCTTGATGTACCTTTTCACGTGTTGGCGACGCAGAACCCGTTGGAACAAGAGGGCACCTATCCTTTGCCCGAGGCGCAGTTGGATCGCTTTTTGGTGCAGATTGACGTGCCTTATCCCGAAATTGATGACGAGCGCGCCATATTATTGGCAACGACCGGTAACAATGACGCGCAAAGCGAACAGGTGTTTACGGCTGCTGAACTGATCCGTGCCCAAGAAGTGATCCGCCAAATGCCAGTAGGGGAAGGTGTGGTTGAGATGATTTTGGAATTGGTACGTTGTTGTCGGCCGGAGGATGCCAATGCATCCGAGCGGGTGCGAGAATCCGTAAGTTGGGGGCCGGGGCCACGTGCGGCACAGGCCTTGATGTTGACGGTGCGGGCCAATGCGATGCTGGCCGGGCGTCTTGTTCCCTCTGCCGAGGATGTGGCCGAGATGGCGCTGCCAGTTTTGACACACCGTATGGCTTTGTCTTTTGGTGCACGTGCCCGTGGCGAAAACTTGGCTGATCTGATTGCAGAAGTAGTGGCAACCGTAACAACACGGAAAGCAGCGGCTTGAACCAAGAAAGCCCAGAAAAAAAGGTGCAAACCCGTGCGGCTGGGGCGACCCTAGCTAGCACGTTGCCGCCTTTACTTGCCGCTGCTGAGAAATTGGCGGCAACGGCACAGATGGGCGAACATGGAAGACGGCGTACTGGTCTTGGCGATGAGTTTTGGCAATATAGACCTGCCCAATCGGGTGACAGCCGTCGGCATATCGATTGGCGGCGCTCGGCCCGAGGCGATGTGCATTTCGTTCAAGAAAAAGAATGGAAAGCGGCGCAATCGGTTTTGTTCTGGGTTGATACAGCCCAATCAATGGGTTTTTCAGGTGCAAAAGAGCGCGGGACCAAACGCGATCGTGCGCAAGTGTTGGGTTTGGCGTTGGCCAGCTTGTTGATCGATGGGGGCGAGCGTGTGGCACTTGATGGTCTTGATGGACCACCGAGATCTGGGCGTGCACATATGTTACGCATTGCCGAGGCAATGCTCGTGCAACATTCCGCAGATTACGGTGCCCCCCAAATGACGCGATTGCCAAGTGGGGCGCAGGCGGTTTTCCTGTCTGATTTCTTGGGTGATTGGGATACGATTTTACGCACACTTTCCCGCGCTGCCGATCAGGGCGTGAAGGGTATATTGGGGCAAATCTTGGACCCTATTGAAGAGGTGTTTCCTTTTGATGGGCGCACAGTGTTTGAAAGCATGGGCAACCAAATTCGCCATGAAACGCTTAAGGCAGGGGGGCTTCGGGATCGTTACCTTGAACGTTTAGCGGCCCGAAAGGATGCTTTGCGTGAATTGGCGGCGCGAACGGGATGGCAGTATCATTGTCATCATACCGATCAGTCGGCTCAATCCACATTGTTGTGGTTTTATTCTGCCTTGCGGCGAGGGCGTTAAATGCAATTTGGTGCACTCGCCTTTTCCACACCGTGGTTGCTAATTGCGCTAATAGCGTTGCCGATTTTGTGGTTGCTATTGCGCGCTGTACCGCCTGCGCCGATCCGTCGAATGTTCCCGGGTGTCATTTTACTGTTGGGTCTGAAAGATGATGAAAATCAGTCCGACAAGACACCGTGGTGGTTGCTGTTGCTGCGCAGTTTGATGATTGGCGCGCTGATTTTGGCCTTTGCTGGCCCTGTATTGAACCCCCAACAAAAACGCGCTGGTAGCGGACCGTTGTTGATCCTTTTAGATGGAACTTGGGCCGATGCGCAGGCATGGTCTGCGCGGCTGGATCGTGTCGGGGCATTGCTGGATGAGGCGGGGCAATCTGGGCGTCCTGTAAATGTGACTTTGCTAACTGATCCACCGCAAGCCATCACTTTTAGATCTGCTGATAGTTGGGCAAGTGGGTTGGCAGGATTTACGCCTAAATCATGGACCATTCCGCGTGAAAAAGATTGGATTACCAGTGCAGAAACTGGTTTTGACACCTATTGGTTGTCAGATGGCCTTGCGCGTGATGATCGTATGGATACGCTTAATGCACTTGAAACTCGGGGAACCGTAACGGTTTTTGAAGGGGGTGTGCCGCCCGTAGCACTAACAGCTGTGCGTTATTCAGATGGCGGGGTTTTGATCGATGTTATTCGATTGGCGGTTGGATCAGCACAAGAAATTACCCTTTCCGGTTATGGTCTTGATCCTCAGGGTCAAGAACGGGTGTTGGTCCGTGGAACAGCGAATTTTGCAGCCGGCGAAAACCAATTTGAGGTCAAAATGGTTTTGCCTGCGGAATTGAGAAATCGGATCACACGTTTTCAAATTGATGGGGTACGTTCCGCTGGGGCTGTGACGTTGACTGATGATGCATTGAAGCGTCGCGAAGTGGCGCTAATTGCCGGACGAGATGATCGCGAAGGGTTGGAATTACTGGCCCCCTTGCACTACTTGCGTAAAGCATTGGCCCCTACCGCTGATTTGTTAGAGGTGCCACTGAATGATGCGTTGTTAAGTAATCCTGATGTGATCATTATGGCTGACGTTGCCAAAATTCCAGAAACGCAAGCATTGGAACAATGGGTAAACGATGGCGGTATGCTGGTACGGTTTGCGGGTCCTCGGCTTGCGGCAAGTGATGTTGCGCGCGATGCAATTGATCCCTTGATGCCAGTGCGTTTGCGCCAAGGCGGGCGTAACATCGGTGGCGCGATGAGTTGGGGAGAGCCAAAATCGCTGAGGCCTTTTGCCGAAACGTCGCCGTTTTATGGTTTGCCAGAATACCCAGAGGTTACCGTTTCCGCCCAAGTTGTGGCGCAACCTGATCCGGAACTGTCATCACGTTCAATCGCTACTTTTGCTGATGGTACGCCTTTGGTTACGCGTAAGGCGTTAGGGCAGGGACAAGTCATTCTGTTTCATGTCACCGCAAATGCGGAATGGTCTACTTTGCCGCTGTCAGGGCTGTTTGTTCAGATGCTGGAACGCCTTGCAATCACCACACGCGCAACGACACCGAGTGAGGCTGATCTTAGTGGAACGGTTTGGGCAGTGGAACACATGTTAGATGGCTTCGGCGATCTTGGGAACGGTGACAATATTGCAGGTGTTTCTGGTAAGGTGTTGGCAGATGTCCTGTCTACTGGTGCTGCAACGGCCCAAGTTCCCCCAGGGATTTATGCAACCGATGATCGCCGGATCGCCTTGAATGTGTTGAAAGCAGACGCCGAATTGAAATCAACTGCTTGGCCCGTACGCATCAGGGTCGAGGGTCTTTCTGTATTGCCAGAAGTAAAATTCATGGGCTGGTTGTTGTTGGGGGCAATGGTTTTGTTGATGTTGGATGTCATTGCATCACTTCTGTTATCAGGTCGGCTGCGGGGTGGCATGGCGACCGCGATGTCTGTTTTGATATTTAGCGTTTTCAGCATTCCAGATGCGGCCAAGGCGCAAGATGACATTCGTGCGATCGAGGCGACAGCCGAGGTTGTGATGGCCTATGTTTTAACAGGCGACACAACACAGGATAATTTGTCCGCAGCAGGATTGCGTGGGCTTGGTGATAATCTGTTCCGCCGTACATCAATTGAACCAGCAACGGCCATTGGCGTGGATTTAGAAACAGATGAATTGGCGTTCTATCCGTTGATTTATTGGCCCATCGTAGCAACCCAAAAAATGCCCAGCAACGCGGCATACATCAAGCTTAACAGCTACCTGCGAACAGGCGGCATGATCTTGTTTGACACTCGTGATGCCGATATTGGCGGATTTGGCGCAGCAACAGCCGAAGGACGACAATTACAACGCTTTGCTGCGCCTCTTGATATTCCCGCACTTGAACCTTTGCCAGAAGACCACGTTTTGACTCGTAGTTTTTATTTGTTGCAGGATTTCCCTGGGCGCTATCAAGGACGCGATATTTGGGTCGAGGCATCCCCGCCTGTAGCCGACGCGGCCGAAGGGATGCCATTTCGCAATCTGAACGATGGTGTGACGCCTGTGGTGATCGGTGGCAATGATTGGGCCGCTGCCTGGGCCACTGATCAGGCCGGTAATTGGATGTTACCCGTTGGGCGCGGATTTGCAGGCGAGCGACAGCGTGAAATTGCGCTGCGGTTTGGGGTGAATTTGATGATGTACGTCCTGACCGGCAACTATAAATCCGACCAAGTGCATGTACCGGCCTTGCTAGATCGTTTGGGGCAATAGATGACTCGCGAAATATTATTTGATCCATTGTTTTCATGGCCCATTTTGGCGGGTTTAATGATTGTCACGATGGTCGTCGTGATTTGGGCAAAATCACGGGGCTTGTCTGGTTGGGGCCTTCGTGGGCTTGGTGTTTTGGTGGTGTTGCTGGCCTTGGTAAACCCTTCCTTAAAAGAAGAAGATCGAAACCCGCTGAGCGACATAGTCGTTGTGGTTAGCGATGAAACAGCCTCACAATCGGTGGCAAAGCGTCCTGAACAAATGGCGGCTGCGCGAACTGCCTTGTTGGCAAAACTTAACGCCATGGAAAACGTTGAGATCAAGGAAACCACTTTGCGCGACGGCGAAGGGGATCAAGGCAGTTTGTTAATAGGTGCCTTGCGAGAAACGATGGCTACAACACCTAAGGGGCGTTTGGCAGGGGCATTTTTGCTAAGCGATGGTCAAGTTCATGATGTAGATATTGCCCCTGAATTTCCGGCACCCGTGCATGTGTTGTTAAGCGGTGAACCCAATGATTGGGATCGTCGATTGGTGATCAAAAACGCACCGGCTTTTGCGATCTTGGGCGAAGAAATTTCGCTAACGCTGTTGATCGAGGATCAAGGAGATGCGCCAGATTTGGGAATTACCGCGCCCTTGC
>Ga0208971_1001128_pt1 | contig 16497 bp, 11 predicted proteins | sample AOAMet1_18_M0_10_2_FD_188229 | JGI IMG/M metagenome (GOLD analysis project Ga0208971, IMG submission 188229) | Ammonia-oxidizing marine microbial communities from Monterey Bay, California, USA - CAN11_18_M0_10 (SPAdes) | ecosystem: Environmental > Aquatic > Marine > Intertidal zone | place... | reverse complement strand
TCCTTGGCATCCGCCAACAGCGCGATCTGCTCTTGATAGTGGTTCTGTTGACTGAGCAGCTTCTGCTCAAGGGCACTGTTATGACTCAGCAAGTCCCGGCGAACCAACTCTAACTGCTGCTGGTCGACGATTAGCTTGTCGAGCTGCTGCTGAGTTTGAAACTGCTCAGTCTGCAGTCGCGCCGTCTTAGCACGGTGGACCGCGGCAGCCAAAATAACACCCAGAACGCCACCGAGAATGATCCCGCCAAGGCCCCAAAAAACTGAAATAAGATTAATAGATAATTGCATGGCGTTATTGTACCAGCCCGCTGTCAATTACACCGCTGTTTTGCGATTATAGAGTCCTTGGATTGGCAATTAAAAATCACTGACTCACGGGAACCCATATCAGCTATGCTGCCAGCACTTATCGATATCAGCCTCTTCCGTGACGCCATTCAACGCGACTGTTTAATCCTCACCCCGAACCAGCGGCTGGCGGCAAAAATTATTCAAGCTTGGGGGGAGCAGGTCAGCGATGACCCCAGCCAAAATTGTGCGGCCTGGAAGCAACCGCGAGTCTATTCCGTGGATCACTGGCTAAAAGCTTGCTGGGATGAGCTGCAGGATCAAAACCACGAGCTGGTTCGTGGCCTCGCCATAGTAGGCACCCAACAGAGTCGTTACTACTGGGAGCGAGCGATTGCCGATGACGGCCTCGAGCAGCCAACCAATTTCGTCAAGTTGGCTGGGGACACCCTAAAGACTCTGGAGAACTGGAATCTCAGCGCCGCTGAGGTGCCCGGTGATAACCCCTCGGTGGAATATTTTAAGCGCTGGTGTGGTCGTTTTGACGAACTGTTACGGCGCAATCGGCTGCTGACTATCCAACGCAGTTGGCAACTGGTCAAGCAGGGTTTTCAGTGTGCCGCTCTCAAACCTGAACTCGAGATCCTAGTCTACGGATTTCAATCTACTCCCCCATTACAGGCGGCACTGATCGCCAGTGCCAGCGACCGGGTAAGCAGCATCGATTCCACGACCTCTCAGGGAGCGGTATTGCGCATTGAAGCGGAAGATTCCCAGCAGGAGTTGCGTTTGGCGGCGACCTGGGCGGCGCAGCAATTGAAGGACAATCCGGCACAGCGTATCGGCATTGTTGTGCCAGAATTAAACAGTTCACTGCAGCCAGTCGCTCGGGTAGTCAATGAAGCGCTCAATACCCTGAGCAATGGCCGAGACCCCGCGTCTACGGGGAGTATAGAATCGGTGGAGATTTTATACAGCCCTGAGCGTGTAGACAGCCCTGAGCCTATAAACAGCCCTGAGCCCGCAGAAAGCCCTGAGCCCGCAGAAAGCCTTGAGCGCACAGAGATCATTGCAAATATTTCAGCTGGTACTGCGCTGCGCGACACCCCAATAGTCAACAGTGCCCTGTTAATGATTGGTCTGCTTAAAGACAAGCGCCCACTCAGTGAATGGCTGCACCTGCTCTATTCCCCCTACTCTCAATTTGATCAATTGCCTCTGAGCTTTCGCGCCGACAGCGAAATACTGCTGCGCAAACGCAATCGCTTTGAACTCGATCTCAGTCAATTTATTAATGCCATTACCCCGAAATATCAGCACACCGATGAACTGGGCAACCCTCCACAGCCTGAGCAGCCTGAGACTGAGGCGGATGCGGTACTAAAACCCCTGCGTGCCCTGCGAGACTATGAGCGCCGCCAAATGGGTAGCCAGCAGAGCTTCGCCGCCTGGGGTGATTTCTTTGTCAGCTACCTCAGTGATCTCGGCTGGCCCGGCAAGCGCAGTCTCAACAGTCTCGAGTACCAACAGCGCCAGCACTGGAATCGATTGTTGGAGCAATTTACCGGCCTCGATAATCTGGGTATAGAAGTGGGCCTCTCCAGCGCCCTTAAGCATCTGCAACAGCTAGCTCAGGATTCTGTTTTTCATCCCCAGACCGCCGATGCGCCGCTACAGATACTGGGCCTATTGGAAGGTTCCGGATTGCGCTTTGATCAGCTGTGGATTGTCGATATGCATAGCCAAAACTTCCCTGCCTCCGTAAGCATCAACCAACTATTGCCGGCAGAGTTCCAACGCCTGCACAAAATGCCCCACAGTCTGCCGGAGCGAGAGCTGGATATCGCCAACCAGCTACTGCAGGAGTACAAAAATAACAGCGGCCGCCTGATTGTTAGTTACCCTAAACTGCGCGGTGAAGAACAGCTCGACCCAAGCCCGCTGATTACCGATATTCCCCTAAGCCTCAACCATCAACAGCTTGTGGAAAGTCCCAATGCCCATCCGCCGTGGCTCTATCAAGACTACCAGTGCCAGCTGTTGGCAGATCGTGCACCGCCCTATAAACCACAGTTGGAAACCATTCGCGGCGGCAGCAGTCTGTTAAAAAATCAATCGATCTGCCCTTTTAATGCCTTTGTTACCCACAGACTAAAAGCCGAGCCATTAGAGGAGCCCCGTCAGGGTTTATCGGCCTTGGATCGCGGATCGCTGCTCCATGAAATACTCTTTCGCCTGTGGAGCAACTGGAAGAATTCCGCCACTTTAAAAGGACTGAGTGATGAGCAATTGCAGCAGCAACTGGCCGCCACTATTGAAGAAACCCTTACCGAATGGGCACCCAATCACCCAATCCTGCGGGGCGATCGTTTCCGCGGGTTAGAGCAACAGCGTTTGCAAAAGCTATTACTTGAATGGCTGGAAGAAGAGAAGCTGCGACCGCCCTTTGAGGTGGTGGAGTTGGAGAGCAAAAATCGTCTGCATTTTGGCGATCTGGAAATCAATCTGCGTCTCGATCGAGTCGATCAGATTGGCGATAAGCGGCTGGTTATCGACTACAAATCTGGCGCCGTAAAAGAGTCCAGCTGGAGTGGCTCGCGACCTGTTGATCCCCAGTTACCTCTCTATGTCTTGGCAAGTGACCCACAGGCTAATGGCTGCGCCTTTGCCCAGATCAAGGGCGGTAAAATTAAGTTTGTCGGCAGTACCGACAGCCAGTTTTTAGACAGTGAAAAAACCCGTAACGATGGCGACCCAACTGAGCATTGGGCAGAGCAAATAGACTCCTGGCAGAGTGCCCTCAATCACTTGGCGGATGAATTTGTCCGCGGCCACGCCAGTGTTGAAGTCTATGACCAGACAGAGTTTGGTTATCAGGATTACCTGCTGCCCTTAAACCGCTGGTCCGAAGAAGCGGATATTAATGTTGAGGTAGCCAGTTCCCTTAAAAGTACCTCAGCCACCATAAGCCCAGACAAAAATGAGATCAGCCAATGACTGAAATAGCCGATCTACAACAGCGCCGAGAAGCCCTAGATCCGGCCCAAAGCTTTATTGTTTCAGCACCAGCGGGCTCAGGTAAAACTGGACTGATTACACAGCGTGTTCTGAGATTACTCTGCACCGTAGATAACCCCGAAGAGATTTTAAGTATTACGTTTACTCGCAAAGCTGCTCGGGAGATGGCCAGCCGCATTCACAGTGCTCTACGTCAAGCTGCCTATACATCGCGACCTGAAAATGAGTATGAGGCCCAGACCTGGGATCTGGCGGCCGCGGCGGTAGAGCGCAATCGACTGCTGGGCTGGAATCTGTTGGATATGCCAGGGCGTCTGAGAATTCAAACCATCGATGGTTTCTGTCGCTATATCGCCAGCCAATTTGCCCTTGAAACCAAATTCGGCCCCATACCAGAACCCAGTGAGCAACCACAGATCCACTACCAGAGTGCCGCCCGAGCGCTACTGGATAAGATTGAAAAAGCTGACCCGGTGGCGGAACAGCTCGCGGTATTATTGGCCCATACCGGCAATGATATGGCGCGCTGTGAGACCCTGCTCTCCGAGCTGCTTGGCAAACGCGAGCAGTGGCTGCCGCTGATTTATGATGCGGGCAAAAACAGCCATTATTTTCAGCAGGTTATCGAACAGCTGGTAGCGGACAATCTGTTGCAGCTGGATGAGGCCTTGATGCCCATCGCCGGGGAATTTGTCGAGCTGGTTGATTTTGCCGCCCAACATATTGCCCCCAAGGATAATCTTGCGCTCAGTGAACTGGGCAGCTTTAGTGAACTGCCGGACATCGGGCTTGAGACTATCGCCCAGTGGAAGCTGATATTGGGCCTGCTGGTCACGCAAAAGCATGAGCCGCGTAAAAGCGTCACTGTTAAACAGGGATTTCCCAAGGATAAAACTGAGCATAAGAAACGCATGACGGCGCTGCTTGACTGGTGCCGTGAACGGCCAGAACTAAATGAAATCATTGCCAATGTGATGCATCTTCCGGACGGGGAAATAAATCAAGCACAACAAAAGATGCTCGATGCTCTGGGATATCTCCTGCCCCTATTGGCAGCCCAGCTGGATGTGATCTTCCAACAGCAGGGGCAATGTGACTACCCGGCAATTAGCCTAGCAGCCCTAGATGCGCTGGAGCCGGATGCTGAGGCGGGTGTGGTCTCCGATATCACCCTGCGCCTGGACTATCAGCTGCGACATATTTTGGTGGATGAGTTTCAGGATACCTCCGCGGCACAGATTAAGCTGCTGGAACAGCTGATTGGGGGCTGGCAGCCAGACGATGGACGCACGCTATTTTTGGTTGGTGATGCGATGCAATCTCTCTACGGATTTCGCAATGCCAATGTTGGGCTGTTCCTCAATGCTCAGCGTCATCCTGTGGGACCAGTGCAGTGTAAACCGCTGACCCTAAGCTCTAACTTTCGCTCTCAAGAGGGCATTATTGAATGGGTAAATAGCGCCTTTAGCCAAGCCTTTCCAGTCCGTCCCGATATCAGTCGCGGTGCTATTCCCTACTCTCCATCGGTAGCCGTTAAAGCTATGGATGATGCTCAGGCGGTTAAGTTCCAAGGTTTTTGTGGCGACAATCACAGGGTCGATGAAGCCGATTATATCGCCAAGCTCTGCACTAATCTGCGGAACCATAACCCGGGAGAATCGATTGCCATTCTAGTGCGCGGACGAGGCCATCTGCGCAGTATTATTCCGGCACTGAGAGAGGCCAAGCTCTTCTGGCAGGCCATCGATATCACCCCACTGGCCAGCAGAATGCCGGTGATTGATCTGCTTTCATTGACCCGGGCTCTGGTTTCCCCAGCGGATAAAATAGCCTGGCTGGCGGTATTGCGCGCGCCTTTCTGTGGCCTTGGCCTCGGCGATCTGCTGACGGTGACGAATACTCTTGCTCTCGACCCTGATATTGATCATAGGCCAAACAACCAGAGTGAAAGCGAGACTGAGGCTGAGGGCAAATCCAAAAGCCAGAAAAATTACCAAACCAATAACGCCATATTGGCCTCACTTGTGCAATTGCTACACACAGATCAATCCCCGCAATCCGCAGCACTTAGTCAGCATGGCAAACTCAGTCTCGAGCGGATTATTCCTCTGCTTGAAACCGCTTGGAAAAATCGCGGGCGCGCCAATTTGCGTGCCAGCGTTGAGCAACTGTGGATCGATCTTGGGGGGCCGGCCACTCTGGTAGACAGCGCCGACCTCAGTGATGCTCGCAGCTATCTGGATCTATTGGAGAACTGGCAGACCGGAGCAAGCGTTGCGGGTTGGAACAGCTTTACATTGGCGGTAGACAAACTCTATGCCGCCCCTTCGCCAGATGATGGTGACTCGGATAACAGTGCTAGCAGCCAAAAGTCGATTATCCAGATAATGACAATTCACAAAGCCAAGGGCTTGGAATTTGATCATGTTATTTTGCCCGGCCTCAGCCGCGGATCCGGATCAGATAAGAAGCAGTTACTGCGCTGGCAACAGCATATTGATGAACACAGCGACTCCTCTTTGATAATGGCCCCCCTGGGCGCTCACGATGAGGAAGATGACAGTGTCTACCGCTATCTAAAGCGTGAAGACAGCCTCAAGACCCGCCTCGAGAGCACACGAGTGCTCTATGTTGCAGCAACTCGAGCAGTGCGGCGTCTGTATCTCTGCGGCGCGGTCAAAGCAGAAAAGAACGACCAGTGGCAACCCACAGGAAAAACCACATTGCTGACACCAATTTGGAACAGCATAGAAGCTGGGCTGGAACAGGGTATTCACTCAGTGCATCAGGGTGGTGAAAGTGGTGAGAGCAAAAATAGTGCAGGCCATAACAGCTCAAAAGAGGTTCCCAGCCTAAGCCATATTCGCCGTCTTCCTGAACAGTTCCAGCCTCAGCCAAGACCAGACAGTCGCGCCAATCTCGGTACCCCTGACACATCTGCCGAATCCGATGGCGATGCGGACAGTAGCCTTTCAAATCGTGCTCGCTCTATGGGCACGGTGCTGCATAGGACTCTTAAACAACTGGCCAATGAGGGACTGCAACAGTGGCCAGCATCGCGTATCGATCAACTGCCGGCAACCTGGGCGGCACAACTTAAAGAACTGGGTATGCTGGCCACAGCCGAAGAGTTAAAAAACTTGCTCACAGCGGTTAATCGCATGGTTGCCGATGAACGTGGCCGCTGGATATTGGAGCAACATGAGCAGGCCCAGTGTGAACAGGCTCTGGGTTATCGATATCGTGATCGCGGCCATATGGGTACCTCGGTAATAGATAGAACCTTTATCCATAATGGCAGCCGTTGGATTATTGATTACAAACTGTCACAGCCAGCTGAGGGCGAGCCAGAAGAGCAATTTATTCGCCGTCAGAGTCGCGCTTACAGTGCCCAACTGAGTCATTATGCGAAGCTCTATGGAAGCATGCAGCCAAATCCGGTTCGCTGCGCACTGTATTTCCCGCAAATCCCCATGTTTATTGAGCTGGAAGCCGAATAGCCTTCAAAAGCCGGTAGATTTCAGTACAATACGATATCTTTTGAAAAACACATTAGTTAGGAACTGAAGCATGGATCCACAGGCTGTAGAAAACATTAATATCGAACCACCAGTGGTTCTGATTACCCCAGCAGAGTTAAAGCGTGAAATCCCGCTGTCTGACAAAGCCCGTGGGGTAATCTCTCAGGCGCGTAAAAATATCGAGAATATCCTCGAACGCAAAGATCATCGCATCATGGTTGTAGTCGGCCCCTGCTCGATCCACGATCTTAAAGCTGCCCACGACTACGCTAACAGACTTAAAGCTCTAGAAGAAAAAGTTGGCGACACGCTGTTGATTGTTATGCGTGTCTACTTTGAAAAGCCTCGCACCACTACCGGCTGGAAAGGCTTGATCAACGACCCCTTTATGAATGACTCATTTAAAATTACCGATGGTCTGCATATTGGTCGCAAGCTGCTTCATGATATTGCCGAGATCGGCCTGCCCACTGCCACTGAGGCATTGGATCCCATCTCGCCACAGTATCTGCAGGATTTAATTGCCTGGTCTGCGATCGGTGCCCGCACCACGGAATCACAGACCCACCGTGAGATGGCCTCCGGCCTCTCCTCTTCCATTGGTTTTAAGAACGGCACCGATGGCAGCTTGACCGTCGCCATCAATGCACTGCAGTCAGTGGCTAGCCCACACCGTTTTCTGGGTATCAACTCGGATGGCAATGTGTCGATAGTGACCACTAAAGGCAATCCCTACGCACACGTGGTATTGCGCGGCGGTAATGGCAAGCCCAACTATGATTCAGTGAGCATTTCTATCTGCGAACAGGAACTCGTTGCTGCCGGTATCGATGCCAATATTATGGTCGACTGCAGTCACGCCAATTCCAATAAAGACCACAATCTGCAGACTCTGGTACTGGACAATGTGGCCAATCAAATTGTTGAGGGCAACAAGTCAATTATTGGCGTTATGCTCGAGAGCAATATCAATGCCGGCAACCAGAAGCTCTCAAGCAATCCCGATGATATGGAATACGGTGTGTCAGTGACCGATGCCTGTATCGACTGGGAGACCACTGAGAATACCCTGGTGGCCATGGCAGACAAACTCCGCGATACTCTAAAAACCCGCTAAGTCAGTTTTAGCCGAGTATCAAAAAGCCCCAGCTCTGGCTACCTAGGTAGATAAGATCTGGGGCTTTTTTGTAGCCGTACAACAGTTGTGAAATCGGCTCGCCCTAGGGTCCATAACAGAGTATTGTTAGTCAGGTGACCGGATAAACCAAACTCCCAACCTTTAAGAGCCCTATGATCAGATTACTGTTACTTATCGCGATTATCTTTTCGATCTGGTACTGGTGGACAACCGTAACCCGTCTGCCCCAAGAAAAACGCCGGGCGTTTCTCTGGCGTTCAGCTTTTTGGTTAGTCCTCGGCGCATCGCTTATGCTGGTGGCAACTGGGCGTATGCACTGGTTTGGCGCCGGCCTTGCGGTTCTGGTACCAGTACTTAAAGGGGCCTTTGCTCTGGGTCTGCGCGCCCTGCCGGTGTTGCAGATATTGAGCCGCTTTAAAACCAGTCCATCACAGTTTCGGACGAAATCCCTCAATGTGGAAATCAATTTCTCCACTCGCAAAATGGATGGCGAGGTGCTGGACGGTGAGTTTGCTGGCCGTCGCCTCTCCCAATTAAGTACCGAAGAAGCCCAGAAACTCAGCGACAGCCTCCGTGATAGCGACCGAGAATCCTATATCTTGATGCAGGCCTATCTAATGCGCAATGGCGGCAGCGGTGATGAGCAGTTTCAACAGGAGAATTCCAGCTCCGCGAGTTTTTCAGCATGTTCTAACGAAGAGGCGCTTCAAATTCTCGGTCTCGAGAGCGGAGCCTCGAAAGAAGATATTATCAAAGCCCACAAACGTCTTGTGCAGCGTTTGCACCCGGATCGCGGCGGCAGCGACTATCTGGCGGCAAAAATTAATGCGGCTAAAGATCAGTTAATCTAGCTTGTAGCTAATCCCCACAACACTGAGCAACTTATGCGTCACCGGCAAGACTTTGATCCTGGTAAAAGAATTAACTGGAAGATATTCCAAGTCATCTGGCCCTATTTACTCGAATACAAAGTTCGCATTGGTATCGCTATCGCCTGCCTGGTGTTGTCGAAGACCGCCAGTGTGTACGGCCCTTTTCTGCTTAAAGATATAGTCGACAGTCTCTCTGCTGCCAATTTGCCCAATACCAGTCTTTCCAATACCAGCCTTGCAGCCCTAGCCGATATATCCAGCTCCGCCGCCAATCTGGTTGTGGTTCCTGTGGCACTGGTTCTGGCCTATGGATTTGCGCGTTTTTCGATGATTATTCTTGGAGAAATCCGCGATACGGTTTTTGGTCGTGTTACCGAACGGGCTATGCGGCGTATCGGCCTACAGGTCTTTGTTCATGTCCATAGCCTTGATCTCGACTTTCATCTCAATCGCCGCACCGGAGGATTGGCTCGGGATATAGAGCGCGGCACCACCGGTATCAGTTTTTTGATGCGCTTCTTTGTCTTTAATATTGCCCCTACTCTGATTGAAATCAGTCTGGTAATCGGCCTACTGTTATACAACTATGGCATCGCCTTCGCCGCCATTACGATGGCCTCGGTGATTCTGTATATCGTCTTTTCCATGATTACCACTGACTGGCGCACCCAATTTGTCCGCGAGGCCAACAAAGCCGACTCGGCAGCTAGCACTCGATCTATCGACAGTCTGCTAAATTATGAAACGGTAAAATATTTTACCAATGAACAGTATGAAGCACGCCTCTATGATCATGCCCTAGCCAACTGGGAGACTGCCCGGCGTAAAAACCGCCTCTCGCTGCTGACGCTCAACGCGGGCCAAGCCCTAATCATTACTCTGGCCATGACCTCAATGATGTGGCTGGCGGCCCATCGTGTAGCCCAGGGTAGTATGACGATTGGCGATTTCGTCTTGATCAATGCCTTTATGATGCAACTGTTTATGCCGCTTAACTTTCTCGGCTTTGTCTACCGAGAAATCAAGGGGTCTATGGCCAACATAGAAAATATGTTTGATTTGATGGACCTTAGTAGCAAGGTCACCGATGCCTCAGGAGCACCGCAACTCAAGGTTAGTCAGGGGCATATTCGCTTTAATCAGCTGTCCTTTGACTATCAGTCTGACCGCCGCATTCTCAAGCATATTAGCTTTGAGATACAGCCGGGGGAAAAGGTTGCGGTAGTGGGCGCCAGTGGCGCCGGCAAATCGACACTGGTAAAGCTGCTATTTCGTTTTTACGATCCCACAGAGGGCAGCATCTCCATTGACGGTCAGGATATCAGCGAAGTTTCGCAACAATCTCTGCGGGCCGCAATCGGTATAGTCCCCCAGGATACAGTGCTATTTAATAGCAGCATCTTTGACAATATTCGCTACGGCAAGCCCGAGGCCAGTGATCAAGAGGTGCACAATGCTATCCGTATGGCCCACTTGGAAGCCTTTATCCAACAGCTCCCCGATGGGGTGGATACACTGGTGGGCGAGCGGGGATTAAAGCTCTCCGGGGGAGAAAAACAGCGAGTGGCAATCGCCAGAACCATTCTAAAGCGACCACCAATCCTGTTGTTTGATGAGGCCACCTCATCACTGGACAGTAAATCCGAGCGCTCTATTTTGGCCGCACTGCAAGAGATCGCGGAAGGCCATACCAGCCTCGTTATAGCTCATCGCCTGTCAACCATTGTCGATGCGGACCGAATTGTGGTGCTCGATCAGGGCTCCATAGTGGAACAGGGAACTCACCATCAGTTGTTAGCACTACACGGCCGCTATGCAGAACTTTGGTCTACGCAGTTACGATCTACTCAACAAGCTAATTAAGGTGGCCATTAAGCTACCCGCTCAGATGGCGACTCAAGTGCTGACTGAGGTGCTGACTGAGGTGCTCTCTGAAATACCCTCTTGGCCCTGAGAGGCCCATCGCGCCTCTAACTGGCCTTGGTTCAACTATTATTGTTAACCAGTTCGCACTATTCAAGGCAAACAGTTGCGGAGCATACGCCAGCACATAAAATCGCCTCATTCGTAATCAATAAGTGTTGGCATGGAGCTGACAGGGAGCTTAAACGAAATGGGCATCAACGTTAAAACCATCGGTCTATCTATTACCCGCCTTATCACCAGCACTATCACCTGTGCCGCGCTGACCCTTCTGATCAGCACCGCAGCCTCCGCCGCGCCTGTCGAGATCAGCTATCAGAGTGCTGGCACATCAACCGCCCTAAATATTAAAGGCAAAAAGACACTCAACGCCGGTCTCAGGGAAATCACCATTGATGGCAACAGCAGTCTAGCTGTCAGCACTTCAAGCAGCAGTATGATCGGAACATGGATGGCGACAGAAAATAGCTATGCGGATATTCAGGCAGGTGCTGGGAAATATAATAACGGCGGCAGCAAAGGTCTGGAAAAATATGCCAAAGCGGGATACCTGTTTAGCCTGTTGGATGTCTCCACCAGCCTTAGCTCCACAGCGGCGAAATACAATGCCCTAGTAAACTATGTTATCTGGGAGATTATGGGAACCGTATCGAAGAAAAAACAGGGACTCAGCAATAAACGTGAGAAGGCTCTGGCAAAGGATTTAAAGAGAAAGGCCGATCAAAACAAAAAGTTTGACTGGTCTAGCACCATGAAGGTTTATACCGCCAATGACCGCAAGACAACCCGTGAATATTTTGCGGTGCTGCCACCCATCGCAACACCAATCCCCGGCGCCCTGTTTCTGTTTGGCTCTATGGCTCTGGGACTATTTGGTATAGTGACGCGCAAAAAGCAAACTATGGGATAGTGAGAACAATCTAGTTTTCCGTTTTAGACGGATTCTTAAAATCGCTATGAAGGCTCCCCCTAGTAATTAGGTGAGAGCCTTTTTAATGTACTCTCCACAATGCACTCTCCACAATGCACTCTCCACAATGCACTCTCCACAATGCACTCTCCACAATGCACTCCTCATAATGATCTCCTCACAATGCAGCGACTCTCGCCACTCAATCAGCTTGCAGAGCCGTTAATCTGCTACCGAACAGATAAAGTGGATATAGCGCCCCAGCCATTTAAAGGGTTCCTGCACCGAGTGATGCAACTCCATTTCAACAACCGCACTGGGATCCTCATGGCCGCCGCGCTGGGTGGTGACATAGTCATGGAAAACTCGAATACCAGAACTGTAATCTGTGACCAGACCCGCTTGTTCAACCCAATACTGCACGGTATCCGGCTGCAGAGGTTCGCCTGGTGTAAGACTTGTAGGGTGGGCGGAAAACTCTCCCTGTAAAACATGAAAGTTACCGCGAATTAGATTGCGATAAACTAGGGCATTCTGATTATAAAAGGTTAAAGACAGCAGTCCATGCGGGGCTAAATAGCGCTGCAGATCAGCAATCAAGACCTCTGGCTCAGCAAGCCACTCAATCAGTGCATGACTCATCACCAGATCAAATTGGCCGAGGCCCTTATCTTGAAGTATCTGGTAGGGTTGTTGGTGCCAGATAATTTTATCCAACACCCCTGCCTCCTCAGCCAGCTTCTGTGCCGCCTCCAGCATCTGCTGTGAGAGATCGTTATAGACTACCTGATGGCCGAGCTTGGCCAGCCTCACTGTCATTTGGCCGAGACCACCGCCGATATCGAGAACCCGCAACGGTACCGGAGATTCCAGTTCGGGCAGCGCAGCCAAGAGATCCCGCCAGATAACGGCGAGACGAATATCACCCTTTAGACCGCCATATACCTTGCGCGCAAACTTCTCGCTCAGGTCATCAAAATTTCTGTCAACTGTATTTTTACTCAAGCTAATGCTCGCAGAGTCATGAATAGGTAAAAGATCATCAATAATAGCGCGATGTTAACCGGAATCCGCCCCGGCAGATATAGCGAAGCCAGCATTTGCCCATTACAATAAGCGACTAAATAAAAGGCCTCACTTATGTCTCAATCCGTGATTACTGAACTACCCCTGTCCCATCAAACAGAAACCGTACTGCTGACCCAAGAGCTGATTCGTCGACGCTCTGTGACGCCAGATGACTGCGGCTGTCAGGAGGTCATGATTGAGCGCCTCAGTGCCATCGGTTTTAAGATCGAGCGCCTGCGGTTTGGTGATGTGGATAATTTCTGGGCGGTGCGCGGAGACTCAGGATCGACTCTCTGTTTTGCCGGTCACACCGATGTGGTTCCCACTGGCCCCGAGCAAAACTGGCAGCAGGCACCGTTTGACGCGACCATAGTGGATAGTCATATAGTTGGCCGTGGCGCTGCGGATATGAAAGGGTCACTGGCGGCCATGGTGGTTGCCTGCGAACGCTTTGTGGCACTCAACCCCAACCACAGTGGTCGCATTGCTTTTTTGATCACCAGCGATGAAGAAGGCATTGCCATCGATGGCACAGTTAAAGTGATTCAACTGCTGCAACAGCGCAATGAACTGCCGGAGTGGTGCCTTATTGGTGAGCCTTCGAGCACCACAAAGTGTGGCGATGTGGTTAAAAATGGTCGTCGCGGTTCACTGGGCTGCACCCTCAGAGTTAAGGGCCTGCAGGGTCATGTGGCCTACCCGCATCTAGCAGATAATCCAGTACACAGAGCCGCTCCCGCTCTGGCTGCTCTGGCCACTGAAGTTTGGGATCAGGGCAATGATTTTTTCCCTGCCACCAGCTTTCAGATTTCAAATATTCAGGCCGGCACTGGAGCCACCAATGTGATCCCCGGTGAAATGCAGGTGATTTTTAATTTCCGCTTTTCAACTGAGTTGACCGAAGAGCTGATTATTCAGCGTACAGAGCGTATTCTCGATCAACATGGCCTGGACTATTCAGCCGACTGGCATCTCAGCGGTCAGCCATTCTTGACCTCAAGCGGAGAACTAGTCAGTGCTACCGTTGCCAGTATTGCTGAAGTCACCGGGCTTGAAACGGAGCTATCCACCGCTGGCGGCACATCTGATGGCCGTTTTATTGCCCCTCTGGGGGTTCAGGTGATTGAGTTGGGCCCAGTCAATGAGAGTATTCATAAGATTAACGAGAACACCAATATTGAGGATCTCAACACCCTGACCGAAATCTATCAGACAATTTTAAGCAAGCTATTGCCTTGAACAATTCGTCAGCCTCTAAAACGTGAACGCGCTCAATAGCGGCCTCTACCTCGCGACTATTTTAATCTGGGGTTCTACCTGGCTGGCGATCACCTATCAGCTCGGTGAGGTAGATCCACTAGTATCGGTTATCTATCGCATGGCTCTGGCATCAGGTCTGTTATTTATCTGGTGCTGGCTGAGAAAGATTCCCCTGGCAATAAGCCTGCGCGATCACCGCTTTATGATGGCTCAGGGCTGTTTTCTGTTTGGCTTAAATTACTGGACTATCTATTGGTCTGAGGCCTATCTCTCCAGTGGTCTGGTTGCGGCGATTTTTTCACTGCTAGTGTTTTTTAATATTATCAATGGCCGAATTTTTCTAAAAATCCCCATCACTCTGGTAACCATTATTGGCGGTCTTGTGGGGCTGATCGGTATCTGTATGCTGTTCTATCCGGAGATCGCATCGCTCTCTGTTACAGAATCTATTAAAGGCTCTAATGCAGATTCTAACGCAGGTTCTGACTCTAATTTAACCCCCAACACCGATAATCCACTGCTCGGCTTTGGGCTGGCATTTATAGCCGTAGTCTTTGCCTCTCTGGGCAATATTGTAGCGGCGCGAAATGGCGCTACCGGTATCTCGGTGTGGGCAATCAATGCCTGGTCGATACTCTATGGCGCCCTGTTCTTAACCCTGATCGCTGTGCTGAGCGGTGCTGAATTTTCCTATGGATCTACTCTGGAATACAGTCTCTCACTGCTCTATCTGTCAGTATTTGGCACCATCTTGGCTTTTGGTGCCTACCTCAAACTACTGATCAATATAGGGCCCAATCGCGCCGGCTATACCGCACTTATTATTCCTTTTGTGGCGATTATTCTATCGACTCTATTTGAGGGCTATCAATGGACTCTGCTGGCTGCAGGGGGGTTTGCTCTGGTGGCTCTGGGCAACTATATGGTACTGAAAAAACATTGACTGCCCTACAGGGGCAGCTTTTTTAAGGCATAGATATCATAGCGTGTGGACTTGCCCTCAAGGGAGTAACTGGGTTTAGTCTCGGCCAAGAACCCAGCCCCAGCAGGACGTTTTACCACTACTCGATAGCGCGCAACTGCCAGTGCATCGGCAAGTAAATTGTCGGCATCCGGGTCTGTCCCAACAATGGCGTGAAAGGCCTGCATCTCTTTTTTTACCTTGGCAGACTTTTTACGCAGGGGAAACATTGGATCAACGTAAACCACATCGGGACGCCAGACCTCAGATTGGGATTGATCATCTATATTGGCGGCTGCCAATTGCGCCACCAGATTACTCAGGTAATGGGCGGCATTGCCCCTATGCAGTCTGAGCCGTTTGATAATCGACCAGAGTTCGTCATCCCCCTGCTCCAGCTCTTCCCGACCCGCTTCTAAGCCGCGACTAAGTCCATCGGCAAGCAGACTGTGGACAATCGGGTTGCGCTCTAGCATTGAAACGCTACAGCCCAGAGACGCCAGTACAAAGCCATCGCCGCCGAGTCCTGCAGTAATATCCAACAACTGAGGAGCAAACTTACCGGAGACCCCTACCGCTTTGGCAATGGCCTGACCATTGCCGCCACCGTAGCGACGCCGATGGCGATGTTCAGAGCTGGCAAAATCACAGAGTATCGAGCCATAGCCCTTGTCCGCCGATGGCCGCAGCACCAAACCCTGATCGCTGTACTCCAGCAAGTAGTCATAGGCACTGCCATCCCGTGCATCGCGAGAGCGATCTGCACTGCTATCATAGAGTGATAGGGATAAGGCTTCAGCCAGTTCTTGGGCCTGGGCTTTAAAATTAAGCGCCGCATAAGCCACGCAAATAATCGGCGTACTCTCTTGGGTCATCGAATAGTCTCTAAAATTATCAAAACGAAGGCAGTGTTAATGATCCCATCGCTGGATTTATCCATTGCGCCGATTATAGCGTTACAGCAGGGTAATCGGGCACCTATAATAGAGCAATATTGTGGCTGCTGATGCCACCCACCAGAATTAAGTCTCATGGAGTTTTTATGCCACGCCACCATCCACTATTGTCTTTGCTGAGCATTGTTTGCGTTATTCTTCTGGCGGGTTGCGAGCGCTACGCGGTAACCCTCAATGAGCGCCCAATCTATACGCCAAAAGTGATTTACAGCGGCTATAACATTGCCGATCCGGCACTGGCGAGCTGTGTCAAACAAGCACTTGTCGAAGGCAATATCACTCGGCCGGAACAACTGGAGATTCTTAACTGCAGCTTTGCAGGGGTTAGGGACCTGAGTGGTATCGAACGATTTTCCAAGCTTAAAACCATGAATCTGTCCAACAATCAGCTCACCGATATCAAAGCGCTGCTATTTCTTGGGGAGCTGCGCCAGGTCAACCTCGCTGAGAACCCAGCTATTAACTGTATGGATATAGATACACTGGAAGAATTGCTCTCCAATGCAATCATTGCGGCGCCGGTGTGTAACAAACCATTGTAGGATTTCAATCAGCGCGCTATTTAGGTGCAAAAAGATAC
>Ga0208971_1001126_pt1 | contig 16515 bp, 13 predicted proteins | sample AOAMet1_18_M0_10_2_FD_188229 | JGI IMG/M metagenome (GOLD analysis project Ga0208971, IMG submission 188229) | Ammonia-oxidizing marine microbial communities from Monterey Bay, California, USA - CAN11_18_M0_10 (SPAdes) | ecosystem: Environmental > Aquatic > Marine > Intertidal zone | place... | reverse complement strand
GACAGGGTCATGGTCTTGCGTAGCCATTTCAGTTCTGGTGCCTGAAAGTCTAGTTCTCCGGTGCTGGGGAGAAACCCGGCGGCAATTAAAAGGTGGTTAGTGTCGCGCTGGCCTAGCTGCAAAGCACTGGCGATATCGGTCACCATGCTCTGACTGGGGCGACTGCTACCATTTTCCAAACGGCTGATATGTCGTGGTGAGCTGTCGATGCGATCTGAGAGCTGCTCCTGACTGATGCTGTGAACACCGCGCCAAAACTTAAGGAAGCGGGGGAACGCTAGGTTGGAATCCGGTTCAGACAAGGGAAGTGACTCTTATTATTATCGATGGTGCATGGTAGACAGCCTAGGGTATGAGCACAACCGTATTCAGGTATTGTAACAATTAGCTTGGGTGATAGGCATAGGGGCTAACCGGACATATGATGTCGTGGTCAAGTCAAGCTGGGGTGGGCAGACTGCTGGTCACTTAATAGTTTGTGTTAATAGAACAATAACAGTCATATTTTAAACAGGGGAAAGTCTATGCCTAAGATCATTAAGAAGTCCGAAATTGCCGATTATGTCGGTCACGTGTGCGAGCCTACAGATTGGTTTGAAGTCAAGCAGGAGCAGGTTAATGAATTTGCTGAATGCACCCTTGACCGTCAGTTTATTCATATTGATCCGGTTGCGGCGGCGGCTACGCCCTTTGGAGGCACTATTGCCCACGGTTTCTTGACCCTGTCTATGCTGTCCTATTTTTCTGAGAGCTATAACCTGCTTATTGAAGGCATCTATATGGGCGTTAACAAGGGCTTCGATAAGGTGCGCTTTGTGGCCCCAGTTCGTGTTGGCAGCCGCATTCGCTGTCATGCAACGGTTCTCGAGATTACTGAGAAGCGTCCTGGCCAGTACGACTTTAAAGTTGAAACTACTGTTGAGATTGAAGGCGGCGATAAGCCGGCTTTGGTTGCCGAGTGGTTGTCTGTGCAGATGGCTAAATAGGCTTTCTTTATGGCTTTTTTTATAGCCTTTCTATACAGATTTTCTAGACAGTTGGTATAAACAGATTCAGATTAACGAGGTAACGAATGAGTATTAGTTTTGAAGGTAAGGTAGCAATTGTCACTGGTGCGGGTAATGGCTTGGGCCGGTCTCATGCATTGGCTCTGGCCGAGCGTGGCGCCAAAGTAGTCGTTAATGATCTGGGCGGCGCACGAGATGGTACTGGCGCCTCTTCCGATGCGGCGATGGAAGTGGTGGGCATTATTGAAGCGGCTGGGGGTGAAGCCTTTGCCCACGGTGCTAATGTGTCCAAGTTTGATGAAGTTGAAGATATGGTTGCTCAGGCGATGGCGAAGTGGGGCAGGGTTGATATTTTGATCAACAATGCTGGCATCCTGCGAGATAAATCGTTTAGCAAGATGGATTTGGCTGACTTTAAATTGGTCATGGATGTTCATCTGATGGGTTCGGTTAACTGCACCAAAGCGGTGTGGGACATTATGCGTGAGCAGAATTACGGTCGCATTGTGATGACTACGTCTTCCAGTGGTATGTACGGTAACTTCGGACAGACCAATTATGGTGCGGCGAAGATGGCGGTGCTGGGCTTTATGAATACTCTGGTTTTGGAGGGTGGCAAGAATAATATTCATGTTAATGCTCTGGCTCCCACTGCAGGCACTCGCATGACCGAAGATCTGATGCCCCCAGAAATATTGGCGCTGTTAACGGCAGAGTCGGTTACTGCAGCGGCGCTGGTTCTCTGTGATGAGAGCGCTCCTACAAGAACGATCCTCTGTGCCGGTGCCGGCGGTTACGCGAAAGCGGGCATGTATGAGACTGACGGTATTTTCTTGGCTCAGGATGCACAGAATCCTGAAGCGATTGTTGCTCAGTGGGATGAACTCAGTGACCCGTCAAATCATCAGCCTCTGGAGTCCGGCGGCAAGCAGACTGAGAAGTTTTTGATGAAGGCGATGGCTGCACTGCAGGCTTAAGTGTTGCGCTTTAAAAATTAATAAACTGAATTAAAAAAATCAAAATTTAAAATAAATATAAAGGAAATTATTATGAAAGAAGCAGTAATCGTTTCAGCCGCTCGTACGCCCATTGGCCGAGCTTTCCGTGGTGCGTTCAATAATCTTGAATCTCCATCTATGAGTTCTCATGCTATCACTGCTGCGGTTGCTCGCTCTGGTGTTGATCCCGCAGAGATTGATGATTGCATCATGGGTGCTGCTATGCAGCAGGGCACGCAGACGATGAACCTAGGCCGTCAAGCGGCTATGGCATCTGGCCTGCCAGTGACTGTGTCCGGTATGACTGTTGACCGTCAGTGTTCTTCTGGTTTGATGGCGATCTCTATTGGCGCGAGCAATATTACGGTTGATGGTTCTTCGATCATTGTTGCCGGTGGTTGTGAGAGCATCAGCTTGATTCAAAACGAGAAGTTTAATGCGCATCGAGTAGCTGATCCATTGGCATTAAAAAATGCGCCATTGCTCAATATGCCGATGCTAGATACTGCTGAGACTGTTGCGAATCGCTACAGCATTTCTCGCGAAGCTCAGGATGAATATTCGGTGATTTCTCAGGCCCGTACTGCGGCTGCTCAGGAAGCCGGTTTGTATGCTGATGAGATTGTTCCAGTCACTGCTACTAAGTTGGTGACTAATCGTGAGACCGGCGAGGTTACGGAAGAAGTTGTGACTCTGTCTAAAGATGAGGGCAACCGCCCCGGCACTAACCTTGAAGGTCTGTCGGGTCTCAAAGCTGTGCGTAACGGTGGCACTATTACTGGTGGTAATGCTTCTCAGCTGTCTGACGGTGCTGCTGCCGTTGTGATGATGGATGGGACTTTGGCTTCTCAGCGCAATCTGGAGCCTCTGGGTATTTATCGCGGTATTGCGGTTGCAGGTTGTGAGCCGGATGAGATGGGTATTGGTCCTGTTTTTGCTATTCCTAAGTTGCTTAAGCGTCACGGTTTGACGATTGATGATATTGGTTTGTGGGAGTTGAACGAAGCGTTTGCGGTCCAGGTTATTTACTGTCGCGATAAGCTCGGTATTCCTATGGAGCGTTTGAACGTGAATGGCGGTTCTATCTCTATCGGTCACCCATTTGGTATGAGTGGCGCGCGTATGGTTATGCATGCGTTGATGGAAGCGAAGCGTCGCGGCGAGAAGTACGTTGTTATCACTATGTGTGTTGGTGGTGGTATGGGTGCTGCTGGTCTGTTTGAGGTAGTTTAAGCCGCAGTTGAAAGCTTAGTTGAAATGGTAGTTCAAACAGCCTCTTAGATGATTGTTTAAGGGGCTGTTTTGTTTTTTTACCAGTGGATATCTAAATGATTTTTGGTGAGGATTAGGCGCTGGGCTTTCCTTGGTTAACAGGCAAGGCTAGGGTATCTATTTAAGTCTCCAATAGATGTCAAGTTGTGCTCTTAAAGCACATAAAAAGAATAATAAATCGAAGGGTGAAAGCATTATGTTTAAAGCTAATCTGCGTCGAACAGTTACTTCACTTATCAGTTTTTCCCTGATATTTTTATTAGTTGCCTGCGATCAAACATCCGATATTGAAGTCATCGGCTCCGCTGCCAGCCAATTTACCCTAGACAGTAACCTCGAATTAGCAGAAACCCTTGATATAGAAAACCAAGTGGATTTCGAGAATGCGAAACGGGGCCTTATCGCCAAAGCCCCAGTGAACAAATTAAACAAGGCCCGAGGCGCCGAAATCTGGAATGCCGAGTCCTACGATTTTGTTAAAGGCGATGCCCCAGACACCGTTAACCCTAGCCTCTGGCGTCAGGCAAAATTAAACAGCATTCGCGGACTATTTGAGGTTGAGAAAGGTCTCTATCAACTACGCGGATTTGATCTAGCCAATATGAGCTTAATTAAAAGCGACAATGGTTGGATCGTCGTGGATCCCCTCACTACCTTGGAAACCAGTCGTTTCGCTATGGATTTTGCCGAGCAGCATCTGGGTCCGATCAATATTACCGGAGTGATCTTTACCCACAGCCATGTAGACCACTTCGGCGGCGTATTGGCGCTTCTGGATGCACAGCAGGTAGCGGATAAGAATATCCCGATAATTGCCCCAGTGGGTTTTGTTCATGAAGCCGTGAGCGAAAATATTATTGCCGGACCCGCCATGCTGCGCCGGGGCAGCTATATGTATGGGGAATCCCTCGACATTTCCGCCAGCGGTCATGTGGACACAGGTCTAGGCAAGCAAGTTATCTTTGGCAGTACCTCCATTTTGCAGCCCAGCATACTCGTCGATCAGCCTCGACAGAGCCTCTCGGTAGACGGCGTCGAGATTGAATTATTTAATATGCCGGGCAGTGAAGCGCCCTCCGAGTTGACCTTCTATCTGCCCCAGTGGAAAGCCTTTTGCGGTGCCGAGGTGGTCTCCCATGTGATGCACAATGTATTGACCCTGCGCGGTGCCAAGGTGCGTGATGCGCTGGTATGGAGCGATTATATTGGTCAGATTGCTGATTTCCTCCAGCCCAAAGCCGATGCCGCAGTGTTATTTAACAGCCACCACTGGCCCACCTGGGGCCACGAAGCAATAGTTACCCAGCTTCACCAGCAACAGGACATGTATAAGTTTACCCATGACCAAACCGTGCGTTTGGCCAATATAGGGCTGACACCCAAAGAGATCGCCGAACGTCTAAAATTGCCCAAGAGTCTCGCTGGCAACTTCCATCTGCGTGGCTATTACGGCACCTTGAGTCACAACAGCAAGGCCGTCTATCAATACTACTTTGGCTGGTATAACGGCAATCCGGCAACCCTGAATCCACTGCCCCCAGTGCAGTCTGCACAGCGCTATGTGGAGTTTATGGGTGGCGCTGAGGCACTGTTGGAAAAGGCTTCGGTGTATCAGGCTAAGGGTGATTATCGCTGGGTCGCAGAGGTGCTTAACCATCTAGTGTTTGCCGAGCCAGATAATACAGCTGCCCGTGCCATGTTGGCGCAAGCCTATCAGCAGATGGGCTATCAGGCAGAGGCTGGGCCTTGGCGTGATATCTATCTCTCAGGTGCCCACGAGTTGCTCGGCGGCGCTACGATCATGGGTTACGACGCCGCGGCGGGAAAAGACTTTTTGCAACAGGTTCCACTGGAACAGTTTATGAAGGCTCTGTCGGTGCGATTGGATGGGGAGAAAGCCGAGGGTGAGTCGCTGTCGATTAATATCACTTTCACCCATCAGCAGAGCCAGGCGACGAGCAATTTTGTGCTTAGAATAAGAAACTCAGTGATGCATTATCGTCTTGCGCCGCAGGATAAAACTGCCGATGCAACTCTGACCTTAAGCAAAGCCCTATTTGTTAATATCCTTGTAGGAGAGGCCGGTTTGACCGACTTGATAGGTTCGGACCAGCTGTCAGTGGATGGCAGTGTGCTCAAGCTGGTGAAGTTCTTCTCATTGTTGGGCGAGCCCAATGATGCGTTTAATATTGTTTTGCCTTAGCTTTTTTTAATTAAAAGGCTGTTGGTTAGAAGGCTGTTGATTTTAGGCCTCTCTGTTGAAAGCCCATTTACTGGAATGTTGATCTACTTATGTTAAAAGCTGTAGCCACCATTGTCCGCCGAATTTTTCATGGACTGATTTATCTGTCTCTGGCATTTTCACTGATCGTGGCAGTGACTCTGGCATGGTTGTGGCCCCGCTATGAGTACCTACCGGCAGTGCCGGCGAGTCTCTCTGTGCAGCGTATAAGCGATGCCCCGATTATTGATACCGCTATGAGTCTGCGACTGACAGAGTTGGCGCAACAGCAGGGCTATCGCAATATTAATGGCCCCTCATTGATTGCAGTGCCGCAATGGATTGAGAATCCCCTCGGCAACTATTACCTGTATTTCTCTCATCACAAAGGGGACTTTATTCGCCTCGCCTACGCGGATCAGATCGAGGGTCCCTGGTCAATTTATGAGCCTGGTGCTCTGGCGCTCAATCAGTCGGGTTTTCCCACTGATAATATTCCCCAGTTAAGTTTGGGTGAAGGACTTGCTGAACTCTGGGATGCGGTGTCCATATACCTGTTTAGAGATTCTATTTTAGCCGTCTATCAGGCTATTGTGACGGATCAGGAGATCCGCAGGCAGCGGGGTATCGCCGCTAGTCAGAGTCTTAAACCCCATATTGCCAGTCCAGAAGTGGTGATCGATGAGGCCAATCAGAAGATTGTGATGTTCTTCCACGGTCAGCGCGACAGTCTTTCACAGGTTAGCGGGGTGGCAGTATCCACCGATGGTCTCAACTTTAGTACCACTGAACAACAACTTGGCGCAGTTTATCTGCGCAGTTTTGTCCATCGCGACCAATATTACTTTTTAGCCGCTCCCGGTATTCTCTACCGCAGCGACGAATTACTCGGCGACTACCGGCCGCGGGATAAATCTCTGCTCGGTATTGATGCGCGACACAGTGCAGTGCTGCTCCAAGACGATAAGTTGACGGTGGTTTGGTCTCGGGTTGGGGATGCCCCAGAACGCTTATTGGTCTCAACAGTCAGCCTGTCGTCCTCTGACTGGGACGATTGGATAGCGACCCAGCCAACTGAGTTAATGGGTAGTGAACAGCCCTGGGAGGGCAGTAAGCTGCCTGTGCAGGCCTCTCTGCGGGGGGAGACTGTCGAGCCTATTAATGATTTGCGGGATCCGGATATTTTTGTCGATGTGGATGGCCAGATCTATCTGCTCTATGTGGCCTCCGGTGAACAGTCGATTGGGCTTGTGCGACTGCAAAATGTGGCGCCATAGCAGGGTCAAAATGGCCTAAAAAAACAGTAAATTTTGGAGAAGAAAAAATTGTAGTGAGGGTTAGTTGTTACAAGATAGGGGTTGCGCTGTTGATCAAGCATCACCACAACAGCAAAAAATATTAATTATAAAAATAAAAGTGAAATACTATGAATAACGTTACTAGCGTATCCGAACTGCCATTTTCTCAGCAGAAACTTATAGAGCTCAATGCTGAAGATGGATTTACCAGTTTGGTTGATGGGTTTAATCGCGCCTGCGATAAATTTGCTGATCGTCCAGCCTATACCTGCCTCGGTCAAACCCTTAGCTTTCAAGAAATTGAGCAGTTAAGCCGTCAGTTTGGCTGTTACTTGGTCGAACATTGCGGTCTGGTGCAAGGTGATCGTGTTGCGGTGCAACTGCCCAATATTAATCAATTTCCCATCGCTATCTGGGGTATTTTGCGCGCCGGTCTGGTGGTAGTTAATACCAACCCTCTGTACACCGCCCGAGAGCAGTTACATCAATTTAATGACTCAGGCGCCAAGGTCTTGGTGGTGCTCAGTGATCTATTGCCACTTACCGAACAGGTAGTGCCGCAGACGGGCGTAGAGATGGTTATTGCCACCAGCGCCATAGATCTGCTGCAGCCCCAGCCATTGCCCGCCAGTAGCCTCACTCAGATCGTTAGCTTCACCGATGCGCTGGCTCAGGGTGCCGGCAAGCAGTTACCCGTCATATCCTCCACTATGGCCGATGTGGCTGTGTTGCAATACACCGGCGGTACCACCGGCCCCTCTAAAGGGGCTATTTTAAGCCACGGTAATATCTTTGGCGGCCAGCGCATGTCCAAGCTGAGTGTGGATTTCAGTGATGAAGCGGTGCCGGATCTACTGATTGCCCCAATGCCTCTCTATCATGTGTTTGGTTTTACCATGAATGCAGTGGGCGGCTTTGTCGGCGGTAGTCATTCCGTGTTGATTCCCAACGCCCGGGATATCGACAGTATGGTGACCACCATGAAGCAGCACCAACTCACGACTATGACCGGCATCACCACCTTACTGCAGGGGCTGATGCGTCATCCACAGTTTGATGATATTGATTTCTCAAGATTAAAAGGGATTGTTGTCGGTGGGGCGGCTCTGGTGAAAGAGGTGGGTGACGAGTGGGAAGCACGCACCGGGGCAAAGGTGTTTGAGGGTTATGGGCTCTCTGAAACAACCGCGGTACTGAGCTGTAATGGTCCAGATAAAAGTCGTCTCGGCACTGTGGGTCTGCCAATGCTCTATCAGGACGTGAAGTTAATCGATGCTGAGGGCAACAGCGTTGCCACTGGCGAGCGCGGTGAAATCTGCACCCGCGGCGCCCATGTTATGCAGGGTTATTGGAATCGTCCCGATGCCACGGCCGAGGCAATTGATGGTGATGGTTGGTTCCGCACTGGGGATATAGGGTTGATGGCCGAAGACGGCATGCTGAGTATTGTCGATCGGCTAAAAGATATGGTGATCGTCTCAGGCTTTAACGTCTACCCCAATGAAATTGAAGATGTGGTTTATGGTCACGGAGATATTATTGAATGTGCCGTAGTCGGTGTTGCGGACGACAGAACCGGTGAGGCAGTAAAGCTATTTGTGGTGTCCACCAACCCCGATCTTAGTGAACAGCAGGTAAAAGACTTCTGCCGCGAGCAGCTAACCGCCTATAAAGTGCCCAAGCATGTGGCCTTTATGGATGAGTTGCCGAAGTCTCCAGTGGGTAAAATCCTGCGTCGAGAGTTACGTGATTAACTGGTAATGAGTCCGTGAACAAGGTGAGTTATTTATGATTGAAGCAGGGAATACCCAATATGCTCAATGCAATGGGCTGACAATTGCCTATGAATCCTTTGGTAATCCAGAGGATCCGGCGATTGTTCTGGTTGCAGGGCTCTATAACCAGCTAGTGCGCTGGCCCCTAGAACTGTGCCAGCATTTGGTTGACCGAGGGTTTCGCGTTATCCGTTTTGATAACCGTGATATTGGCCTCAGCGACAAACTTAAAGGTGCTAGAGCGCCGGGTTTCTTTCGTCTGCTACTCAGGTCTTACTTTGGTATTCCGGTCGCTGCGCCTTATAACTTAGACGATATGGCTGCGGATACTGTAGGGCTGTTGGATGCACTGGAGATTCCCGCAGCCCATCTGGTGGGTATGTCCATGGGCGGTATGATCAGCCAAATTGTGGCCGGTCGCTATCCGGATCGGGTGCACTCTTTGACCTCGATTATGTCCACTAGCGGTGAACGGGGCAAAGGGGAGGCGTCGCTCAAGGTTAACTTGAAAATGCTGCAACCCTCGTCAAAGGATAAAACCCCCTTGGATATCGCCGTGGAAATCTGGCAGATGCTTAGCGGCCCGGCCTATCCCATGACTGATGATGAGATTCGCAAACAGGTAATTGCCGAGCATCAGCGCTCGAATAATCCCGCCGGTTATATGCGCCAGATCAGCGCCATCAGAACATCCCCAAGTCGCCTGGCCCTGCTGCAATCGATTAAGGCGCCCACATTGATTATTCATGGCAATCAGGATGTGTTGGTGCCAGTGAGCGGCGGTATTGATACGGCAAAGCATATTGCCCATGCAGAGCTTGTGCGTTTTGAGGGTATGGGCCACACCCTGCCAAAGGCGCTGCTTGAGACCTTTGCCGACCTGATTGCGAAGAACAGCGCTATAGAGGCTTAAAACGGTCGGTTTTGCATGTTAAGCGGGGCGAGGCTGGTAGTGTTGGGGTGCTGTTGTGGCAGTAGAGAGGCAGTGGCGGGGCACAGAGACTGTGATGCAATTGCAAAGTTTTCACCTTGGCACCAATAAGCATATCGGTGGCACAGTTGCCAAAGTTTAACCGTTCTTGAGGCGTTATCTTAAACACATGCAGGATTGGTTACGACTTGAGATAGTCCGCTAAGAGGCTACCAAGAAAACCAATGATCTCAGAGGGGCATTACCAAAAATAATAAGAATAATGCAATGTAGGGCAAAAGTTAAAACGGGTGGATTCTTTGGATCTACCCGTTTTTTTTGGTGCCTTAAAAAGTCGGTCTCTGCTCAGAGTTCCCGGCGCCAAAAACCGGCTTAAACACCTTTACCGCGATATATTTCAGACAAAAAAAGACCCCAGAATAGAAATTCTGAGGTCTTTGATTACCGGGGATTTAAACCCGCAATCAGCGTTCAATAATGGCGGTAACGCCCTGACCGCCAGCAGCACAGATTGAAATCAGTCCACGCCCAGAACCTCTCTGTTCCAGGAGCTTTGCCAGTGTCGCCAGTATTCGTGGTCCGGTTGCGGCGAAGGGGTGGCCGGTGGCGACGCTGGAGCCATTTACATTGAGCTTTGAACGATCAATGCTGCCCAGTGCGCCATCTAGTCCCAGTTTGTTTTTACAGAAATCTTCATCTTCCCAGGCTTTCATTGTGCATAGAGCCTGAGCGGCGAAGGCTTCGTGAATCTCATAGAAATCGAAATCCTGTAATGTAAGGCCAGCCCGGGCTAGCATTCTTGGCACTGCGTACGCTGGGGCCATAAGCAGGCCTTCACTCTGCTGACCCTCAGTGTAGAAATCCACCGCAGCCACTTCGCTATGAGTGATATAAGCCTGAATTGGCAGGTTGCGCAGGGTCGCCCATTCTTCGCTAGCCAGCAGCACAGCAGCGGCACCATCAGTGAGAGTGGTGGAGTTTGCGGCGGTCAAGGTGCCGTTTTCCCGGTCATAGGCGGGCTTGAGTTTGGCCAGCTTCTCCAGTGGCGTATCGCGCATAATGCCATCGCGGCTAACACCCTTAAACGGTTGAATCAGATCATCAAAAAATCCGCGGTTATAGGCGGCTATTAAATTTTGATGGCTGTTGTAGGTAAGCTGATCCTGGTCTTCACGGCTCACTCCCCATTCCTTAACCATTAACTCACAGTGCTGGCCCATAGACAGTCCAGTGCGCGGCTCGGCATTGGCGGGTATGGCGGGCACCATAAAGCTGGGCCTGACGCTGGCCAGTGCTTTTAAGCGCTGCCCCAAGGTTTTGGCGCGGTTTAGGCGCAGGACCATTTTGCGATATTTTTCATTGAGGGCGATGGGTGCATCGCTAGCGGTATCGGTGCCCCCGGCAATCCCCGAATCAATTTGCCCCAGAGCAATTTTATTGCCCACCAAGATAGCGGCTTCAAGACCGGTGCCACAGGCCTGCTGCACATCATAGGCTGGGGTTTGCAGAGACAGACCTGAGTCCAGAGTGGCTTCTCGAGCCAAATTAAAATCTCTAGAATGCTTCATTACAGCGCCGGCGGCGACTTCCCCAAGACGTTCACCCTCGAGATCAAAACGCAGCACCAGACCTTTTAAGGCGGCGGTGAGCATTTCCATATTGCTGGCGTCGCTATAGGCAGTATTGCTGCGAACAAAGGGAATTCGACTTCCGCCGACAATAGCTACTTTGCGAGTCATGGTCATATTGGATTTCCAGTTTTAATGTTGAGTTGTTGTGGATTTATTGTGGATGGCCGACTAATAAGACCAGAATAGGTGATTAGGCGGCATAAGCCAATGACTCTAATAATCTAAAATACTGTCATTGCGGTCAATCCTATTAAGCAGACCGTAGGTAGAATGCAGGTTATATATTTTTAATTTAGGGAAACAACAATGTCTGATACCTATTTGGAACTTGCCAACTCGGCCCTGGGCAAAAAGCTCTTTTCCGCTATGGGGCTTCCAGAACCTGTCACCTTAAGGCGCGAGAATCCGGAGCTACCCCATCACCTGAGTGGGCAGGTATTGGTAGGGGCGAGCTTGGGTGCAGTATTTGCCGATCAAATTGGATCCCTTTTACAGGGCACGGCCATGGAACTCAGCGACCCTCTCGCAACGGAAAAACGTCACCTTATTTTTGATGCCTCGGGCATTGCCACTGCAGACCAAAGTGCGGAACTATACGAATTTTTTAATCAGCAGATAAAGTCACTGCCCTCCTGCGGTCGAGTAATTGTTATCGGCTTAGAACCCAGTGCCGCCGAAAATCCAGAGCAGGGTGCTGTGCAGCGTGGTCTGCATGGTTTTATTAAATCCCTGGCCAAAGAGATAGGCCGCAATGGATCCACGGCCAATTTGTTATTGGTTAATAAGGGCGGCGATGCTGCTATCGAGGCGCCTATCCGCTTTTTGCTCTCTGCCGGCTCGGCCTTTATGAATGCGCAGATATTAAGGACGAATGCCCCCGTTGCCTCTATGGAAGGGGACTGGCAGCGGCCATTAGCGGGCAAGACACTGGTTGTTACGGGTGCCGCCCGGGGTATCGGTCTGGCCATTGCCGAGGTGTTGTCACGGGATGGCGCCACAGTAATTGGTGTCGATGTGCCCCAGGCGGAACAAGAGCTTGTCCAGGCGATGGAGCGACTGGGGGGAGTGGCGCTGCCTCTGGATATCACCAGTGACGGCGCGGCCCCTATTCTGCGCAATTTTTGTTCCGCTCAGACTGCGTCTCTGCATGGCATTATTCACAATGCCGGGGTGACCAGAGATAAAATGTTATCGCGCATGACAGACCACCAGTGGAATATGTTGATGCAGGTGAACTTGGGCAGTGTGCAACGGATTAATGCCGCGCTGCTGGAAACTGAGCTGCTCGATAATGGCGGCAAGATTGTTGGTGTCGCCTCGATCAGTGGTATTGCTGGCAATGTTGGACAGACCAATTATGCCTTTTCTAAGTCCGCGGTGATTGGCATGGTCGAGACCTCTGCAGCATCCTGTGCCGCTCGCGGTATCACCATTAATGCGGTAGCCCCAGGCTTTATTGAAACCCAGATGACTGCAGCGATTCCCTTTGTCACGCGACAGATGGGGCGCAGGCTTTCTTCATTGGGTCAGGGCGGTCTACCTATTGATGTGGCGGAAGTGATTGGCTTTTTTGTTAGCCCACAGGCTGCAGGTATTAATGGCAATGTGGTAAGAGTGTGCGGGCAGAGTATTTTGGGTGCTTAATCAGCTCTGAGGAATATTTAAGATCAAAAAAAATGGCGAGGAACAAAACTCCCCGCCATTTTTTATGCTTTTTTTTACTCTGGGTTTAAACCTGCTTTAAACGCAGGCTTAAGCGTGAAGCGCAGCGTTCAGTTCCACGGCGCTCTTATTAGTCAGGCATTCGACCGCGCCACTCACTGAGTTGCGTCTAAATAGCAGATCGCTTTTGCCCGCCAGATCTCGCGCTTTCATCTTGCCACTGTCCTGCTTCTGATCGTCAAGCATGGTGACAATGGTGCCCGCAGTGATATACAGACCGGCTTCAACAGTACAGCGATCTCCAAGGGGAATGCCGAGGCCAGCATTGGCGCCGAGCAGGCATTTTTCACCGATGGAAATCACCATGCTGCCACCGCCGGAAAGAGTACCCATAATGGATGCGCCGCCACCGATATCCGAGCCTGCACCGCAGAAAACACCGGCAGAGACACGACCTTCAATCATATTTGGGCCTTCGGTTCCGGCATTAAAGTTAATAAAGCCCTCGTGCATCACGGTGGTGCCTTCGCCCACATAGGCGCCGAGACGGACTCGCGAGGTATCGGCAATACGCAGACCGCTGGGGACTACGTAGTCCACCATTTTGGGGAATTTATCCACACAGTCCACTGAGATTGGCTGACCAGCCAGACGCGCTTCTAACTGGCGGGCGGGCAGCTCTTCGATATCGATTGCGCCAACATTGGTCCAGGCGCAGTTCTTTAATACACCGAAAATACCGGTAAGATCTGTACCATGAGGTTTCACCAGTCGGTGAGATAGCAGGTGCAGCTTGAGGTAGCCCTGAGGCACGGAAGTGGGTGCAGTGTTTTCGGTAAAGGCGACAGCGACCACTGGGCGGCTTGAGGCGGCCAGTGAGGCAACGCTGTCGGCCATATCCGAGTAACCATTTTGCTTGAGTGCCGATTGCAGTGCGGCCAATTGCTCGACACTGGGCTCTAAATCTCCATCGGTCAATCCCAGCGTCACTGCGAAAATATCTCTCAGAGTCTGTTCTGGCTGCAACAGCGGCTGCGGATAAAACACCTCCAACCATTCGCCTTTTGAATTCTTGCTGCCGACGCCAATGGCGAAACTGTACAAATTACTCATGCTAGTTCTCTTTTGTTGATCTAAATAATTAATTAAAAATGCTTTGGTAGTGCTCGGCTTTAAAGCCAATGGTGATCGCGCCTGCCACATCTAATACGGGGCGTTTGATCATTGCTGGATGCTCCACCAGCAGAGCGGCCACGTTGTCACGGGTGGTGGACTCTTGAATACTCGGATCCAGCTTGCGCCAGGTGGTGCCACGACGGTTGAGAACCGTTTCCCAGCCAGCCTGGGCAATCCAGCCCTCGATCGTCGCGGCGTCAATACCCTCAGCGCGAAAATCATGAAAGTGATAGTCGACACCCTTGTCGGTCAGCCAATTGCGGGCCTTCTTAATGGTGTCGCAGTTTTTAATCCCGTAGACGGTAACCAATGCAGAAATCTCCCTGTTTTTTCTGGCCTCGTATCATAGCAAAAAAGCCGCTTTCGAAAAATCACATTGTGGTTTTAATTGGGCGCAAGAAACGGAGTGTCAAAGGCTGGTCAATGGGCAATAGTTATTTGCCCCAATAAGTGTCAGGATCAATATTATGGATAGTCAAACAGACCAATACTGGCAGGCTGTTATAAGTCGCGATGCGTCTTATGACGGGCAACTCTTCTATGGCGTTATAACCACAGGGGTATATTGCCGACCCTCCTGTGCCGCCCGAACCCCGCTGCGCAAGAATGTCCGCTTTTATCCTACTCAAGAAGCCGCGCAGCAGGACGGTTTGCGTCCCTGCAAACGCTGTCGACCCGATACTAACCGAGAGGCTACAAAGTCTCTGATGCATGATATCTGCCGCTATATCGAGGGCCACTATCAGCAGCGCCTAACCTTGGCTTTACTGGCCGAGCAGGCAGGGATGAGCTCCAGTCATTTTCAACGGAGCTTTACCGCGGCTATTGGTATGTCGCCAAAAAAATATCAGGATAACTGCCGTATTAGGCTGTTTAAAAACAGTTTAAAAAAACAGGGCCAAAATGCTGCTACTATCACTGGCGCAATGCATTCCTCTGGCTATGAATCGAGTTCCCGACTCTATGAAAAAATCGACAGGCATATGGGCATGACCCCCAGTACCTACCGCAAGGGCGGCGCCCATGAGCTGATTTCTTATGCTGCAGGGGTCACCAGTCTGGGCTGGGTGATGATCGCTGCCACGGATCGAGGTATCTGTTTTTTGCAGTTTGATGATACCCAAGGTAGGTTGCTTGAGCTGCTCAAGCTGGAGTATCCCAAGGCCGATTTTCAGTCCATGTCAGTGGCGGCTCAGCCGCTGTTTGATCAGTGGATGGCTAACCTTAATGGGTTTTTAGAGGGCAGGGCACAGCTCTTGGATCTGCCAATGGATATTCGTGGCACGGCGTTTCAATGTATGGTTTGGGACTATTTAATCAGCATTCCCTCGGGCACCTTGCAGTCTTATACCGAGGTGGCCAATGGTATTGGCAAGCCGAAAGCGGTTCGCGCTGTGGCCAGCGCCTGTGCCAATAATAAAATCGCCATTACTATTCCCTGCCATCGGGTAATCCGTGGCGATGGTAGTCTTGCGGGGTACAAGTGGGGTCTGGCGCGGAAACGATCGCTGATTGATTTAGAGCACAGAGCCCTTGTCGATCACTGAACTGCAGGTGGTGCAGCCTTTCCCTTGGGAGCAGTTGCTGCATTACCTGTCATTTCGTCTGGTGCCTGAGTTTGAATCTGTTGAACAAAATCACTATCAGCGGGTTTATGGGGATGGCCTAGTTAGAGTGACCTTTGACCAACCAAAGGGCCTGCTGCAGATAAAATCTGATCTTGCAGGGGATCAGCTGGATGATGTGATTGCACGGGTGTCGCGGATATTTCATCCGCAACTCTGTACTAAGGTGATTTATCAGCAGCTAATACCCCATCTGCCTCGATTGGAAAAGACCCTTGGTTTTAGACCTCTAGGCTGCTGGGATCCCTTTGAACTCTGTCTGCGCACCATTATTGGCCAGCAGGTCACTGTAGCAGCGGCCAATACTATAATGCGGCGGCTGATCCAACGCTGTGGACAGTTAACCCCGGAGGCGGTGATCGCTGCTGATCTAACCAATATGGGTATGCCCGGCGCGCGGGTTGCGACCTTGACCGGTTTGGCGAGAGCCATTGCGGACGGAGATCTCGATCTCTCGCTTGCCTGGCCTGAACTCCGTGCTGCCTTGATCAAGTTGCACGGTATTGGTCCCTGGACCTGTGATTATTTGGCCATTCGGCTGGGTATGGATGAGGATGCTTTTCCGGAGACCGATGTTGGCCTGATTCGAGCCGCAAATGCTGAGAGTGCAAAGGCATTGCTGGCCAGTGCTGAGCAGTGGCGACCCTATCGCGCCTATGCGGCTGTGAGTCTTTGGGCCTTAGATTAAACCCGCTCTTTAGGGCTTGTGTGCGACAAATGGATTCTTTCTATTGGGATAACAGGTAGTACAGATGTCACAGACACGGCCATCGCAGCCTCTGGCGCTGCAGTATTCCCGGCCATAGAAAATAATCTGCAGATGCAGAGCATTCCAGGTCTCCTTGGGGAAGAGTTTCTTTAAATCTCGCTCGGTGTGAGTAACACTTTTGCCTTTGGTCAGACCCCAGCGCTGGGCCAG
>Ga0208971_1001121_pt1 | contig 16548 bp, 12 predicted proteins | sample AOAMet1_18_M0_10_2_FD_188229 | JGI IMG/M metagenome (GOLD analysis project Ga0208971, IMG submission 188229) | Ammonia-oxidizing marine microbial communities from Monterey Bay, California, USA - CAN11_18_M0_10 (SPAdes) | ecosystem: Environmental > Aquatic > Marine > Intertidal zone | place... | reverse complement strand
CGAAGCGAGCGGGAGGCCTGGGATCCGGAATAATCGAATTCGCAGGCTTGTCCGATGACAATGGGTCCGCTTCCAATGATGAGGACGGACTTGATGCTCGTGTCTTTCGGCATTTTTTTTTTCCGGACAGCAACAACGCTCTCCGGGAAAACCATGGCAAAACTACCTCACACCTTCCATTCCACCTCGTTCCGTTTTCCACATGAAATCCCCGATGAATCTCCCAACAGCACCGACCTTTGAGCCCATGCCTTTGACCCCCGATTCTGTTCCTGCATCCACCCCCGCAGGGGTGGTGCGCAAAGTGCACAAACAAGGGGAGGTGTCCATCGAGTACGCCCTGTGGCAGCCCGACGGGTCAACCCGGCATTGTGCCATTGCCCTTCACGGATTCAGCCGGCCGCTCGAAGACATGTTGGCCGTCCGGCCACTGCTCCCGAAAGGCGCATGTCTGTTGATGCCCCACCTGCCTGCCCACGGCCGCTCTTCTGGACACCACCGACCGCTCGACACCGCCGCGTGGGCCAAGACCTTGTGGGCGCTCATTCAATCAGAAGGGCTCGAATTCAACGGCACGCTCATCGGCTACAGCCTTGGAGGTCGTTTGGCCCTCACCTGGTTCAGCCTGAGCCCTTCAGCGTTTACCAAGGTGATCTTGCTCGCTCCGGATGGACTGGTCAAGAATCCGGGGTACCGATTTTCCGTGGACACCGCCTTGGGCCGCTCGTGGCTCCATCAAAGTGAACGACAGCGGAAAATGCTGGTGCGACTCCTGACCGGACTCCGCGACCAGCGCATCCTTCCTGAGCACTTCTATCAATTCTCCTTGTTCCATTTGGAATCCAAAGAAATGTGGGGGATGGTGGTCGATTGCTGGATTTCCATGCGCAAGTTCTGGCCACCCGGCAGGCGCCAACTGCGCGCCCTGAGCGCGGCCCATCCGGGGGTGCTGTCGGCCCATTTCGGGGCGCGGGACAAGGTGATCAAACCCAAGAATGCCCGCACCCTAGGCGGCGTTTGCCCAGCAAAATTCCACCCTTGTGGACACGGACTTTTGCGACCGGACATCATCCAAAGGATTGCTTCGCCATCTTGAACCCGTGAACGAGAGCATGGCACATCCCGTTTCTGAGCGTTGGATCACCTCCTTGGAATCCGCTGTGGCTGAGGGCCGCAAGGGCTTGGCCGTGCTGGTGGATCCGGACAAGGTGAAATCCGAATCGGACTTGGATTGGATGTCGAGGGAAGGTTCAGAGGCCGTCCATACCGTGTTGCTGGGAGGCAGCCTGGTCACCGAAGGGTCCATGGATGCCGTCGCTGGATGGATCCGCGAACGGACAGATGCGCCCATCGTACTCTTTCCAGGTTCGCCGAGCCAATTGACTGCAGAAGCTGACGCCTTGCTGTTCCTCTCCGTCATCAGCGGCCGCAATCCCGACGCCCTCATCGGCAAACACGTGGAAGCTGCTCCACGCGTCCGCGAACTGGGGCTCGACGCCGTCGGCTGCGGCTACATGCTCATCGACGGCGGTCGGACCACCACGGCCCACTACATGAGCGGCTCGCTGCCCATCCCCGGAGACAAACCCGACATCGCGGCTGCTACCGCCCTCGCCAGCCACTACCTCGGACAGCAGTGCATGTACATGGACACCGGCAGCGGAGCCGACCACCCTGTTTCCTCTGAGATGATCGCCGCCGTGCGCGCTGCGGTCCCCTGCCCCATTATCGTCGGCGGCGGCATGACCACAGCCGACGATGTCATTGACGCCTGGGCCGCCGGTGCGGACCTGGCCGTTGTGGGCTCTGCCATCGAGCGCGACCCCGACTTCCTGCGCGCCTTTGCCGCTCAGGCCGAACGCCAGCGCTAAGCAACGCCCGCCGCTCAGAACTTATAAGTCAGGGCCACATTGAAGTGGCGCCCCGCCTGCGGGTAGAAAAAATTCTCCCGCACCACAAAGTCCGGACCTGCAGAATACCCGTAGGTATAGCCGTTGGCACTGTACTCCGCGTCGAGCGCGTTTTCTACCCACACATCGAGGCGGGTCCGATCGAGCACCTTGCCGTCTTTGACCGTTGGCAAGTGGAGGCTCGCCCGCAGCTGTGACACCGTGTAAGCGGGCAACAGCGCAGCACCCGTGTTGTCCATGTACTGGTCACCCACGTGCTGGGTCGCCCACTCGAGGTCGAAAGCCACACCAGATGGGGTGTCTGGCCGCACAGCATGCCACAACAACTGACCGCCCCACAGCACACGCGGGCTAAACGCGATGTCCGAATTGGCATAAACAGTGCGGACCTCATTGTACTCATCGAAGTTGGCCCCGTAGTCGTAGGACACCTCGGTGAAGGCGTCAATGGTGCTCCGTGACAGCGTCGCCTGAGCGCCGAGCTCCAGGGCATCGGAAATCTGCCATCCGAACTCCATCTCCACGCCAGTGCGGCTGCTCTTCGGCACGTTCTGGCGGATGGCCGCTCCCACATCGTTGAGCGCCCCCGTCGGGATGAGCTGATCGGTGTACGCCATGTGGTAGGCGGTCAAACCCCACGCGTATGCGTCGGTGTTGCGGCGCCACCCGAACTCCAAGTCGGTCAAGCGCTCGGCTTTGTCCGCAAATCCAGCGGGAGCATCCACGAAATCGTTGCGGCCTGGCTCCTTGTGCGCGATGGCCACTGAAGCGAACACGCGGTCCTCATCGTTGAGGCGGTAGTCGAGGCCGACTTTGGGGTTCAAGAAGTCAAACGTGGCGCTATCGCGCAGCACGTTGATGGCCACCTGGTCGTTGTCGGTACCCTTCGTTTCAAACCTCACCCCGCGGTATTGAAGCTCGGCCTGCGCCTGCAGGCGCCCGTCTCGGGAACGCTGCACAAAACGGGCAAACACAGTGCGGTCCAGCTTCAATCCATCGCTGTCGTAGTACGTGTAGTTGGGCGTACCTGCCGTGGAAGCAGACTGCGCCCAGATCACGCGACCAAAATGGTCGCCCTCATACCGGTTCGCGGCTGCGCCCAACGTCAGGGCGGCGAGGTCCCAACGGCGCTCTGCCCCGAGGACAGCACCGTAGAAATCGTTGTCGAGCCAACGGCGGCGCACCAAGTCGGTGGTCGTCAGGGTGTCGTCCCCGACCACCACGTCGGGCAGGAGGTAATCGGCGAGGTCCTCGCCTGCCTTGAACTGCTCGAAATAACCCTCGCCGTGGGTGAAATGACCAGTCGCAGACAAGCGCCAATCCCCAAACATATGCTCGAGGTGCAACTGCTGGTGGTCCTGTCCGTAGTTGTCCACCTCATCCTCGTAGGTGTAGTAATTGGCCTGGCGCCCGTATTGGATCAGGTCATCGATCTGACGTTGTGAGTAACCATTGGCGTCGCCCCAAGACTGGATGTCCCCTGCATTGCCGCTCAAAGCGACTTCCGGAACGCCCCACCAACTCTGGTAGGTGCGCTCGCGGCCGCTCAAAATCGTGTAAGTCATGGAGCCCCCATCCCACACGCGGTTGAGGCCAAGCTGGAAGCTGTTGAGGTCGCTCGAGGCGCGGTCGACCCAGCCGTCGCTCATCACGGTACTAACCCGACCCTCAACGGCCCAGCCGCTCGCACTGCGGCCGCTGTTCCATTGGAGGTTCGTTCGGAAGGTATTGAAGCTGCCGCCTCCGACCATCATGGAGCCACCTGCCTCGTCAGCCATGCCGAGGGTGTTCAGTGAAATGGTCGCCCCGAAGGCACCCGCCCCCAACGTCGACGTGCCCACACCACGCTGCACCTGAATGTCGTCGGTGGCGCTGGCCAAGTCGGGCATGTTGACCCAAAAGACCGCTTGGGACTCACTGTCGTTGATCGGAATGCCGTTGAGGGTGACATTGATGCGTGTCGGGTCCGTACCCCGAATGCGCAGGCCGGTGTAGCCTACGCCAGCACCTGCGTCGGAGGTGACGACCACAGAGGGGGTATACCTCAGAACGTAGGGCAAGTCCTGCCCTGTATTTCGGTTCGAAATCTCCTCGGCATTGAGGGTAGCAGCCGCAAAGGGAGCGCGTTCGGTAGCGCGAACAGCAGTCACTGCTGCTGGCTCCAAAAAGCGAAACAAAGTGTCAGGCAAGTCTGCCTGCTGGGCTCGGCCCGTGAAAGAAAGCAGAAGAAGAAAAAAGAAAGGCAGGTAACGCATGGTGGGTTCAATTGTATGCCACACAGGTATCCGATTGACGGACCCCACCGCACCTGCGGTGTTCGCTTCCTTCCCGGCATAACCCGGGCAGGTTCGAGGGTATGATCTCAGCCTAACGGCACCCCTGCGGACGGGAACAAAACTACTTCAACACAAGAAAAGTTCAATGCACACCCCAGACCCATCATTGGACCATTTGCGCCATCTTGCCGCAGCACAATGAAGCACAATGAAGCACAATGAAATCCTATCGGATCTGAGGCGCATCATCCGCGCTGTCAACTTGGAGGGCAAGCGGGTTGAGAAGGAATACGGCGTCAGCATACCCCAATACTTATGCTTGAACTTTCTGCACGAAGCAAATGGCTTCTCTGCCTCCATGTCAGAATTGAAAGCCGCTCTACAACTGAACCCCAGCACCATGACAGGCATCGTCCAACGCATGGAGAGGGCGGGCTATGTGGCCCGTCTCCCCAAGACGACCGACAAGCGCAAGAACCTGATCATCCTGACCGAACAAGGGGCCAATGTCATTCGAAAACACCCACAAATACTGCATGAGGAGTTGGTAAACCGCCTCGACCGCATGGGAGACAATGACTACGCCAAACTCAAAAAGGCCTTTCTGGACATCATCGATTTCCTGGACATCCAGAAAGTGGATGCTGCACCGATCGTCACACCCGGCTCCGAAATAGGACTGCCTGCGCCCGCGAAAAACGTGAGACGCTAACTTTTATTTCGCACAGAAAATATTGTAGTTTCGCCGGTGGATTGAAACAATCCCCGATTCATGCTGCACACCCCGCCCCTCCGAGGTCACGTTGGAAAACGTGGCCTGCTCTTTTTTATGACAATGCTCCTCTTCGCTGCTGGAGCCCCTGTTCTTGCTCAATCCCAAATGGCCACAGGCGTCGTTTTGGACGATCGGGCTGAACCGCTTCCCGGCGCCGTAGTGTTGGTGCAGGGCTCCACCCGAGGCACCCTCACCGACCTCAATGGAAACTTCGCCATCGAGACTGCAGCAGGAGACATGCAACTCCGTTTTTCTTTTGTGGGATTCCAGGACCAGATGCTTCCCATCGACGGCCGCGAGCGCTACGAAGTCACGTTGGGCGGCATGATTGGAATTGATGAAGTCGTGATCACCGCACTTGGCGTGGAACGGAGCGAGAAAAGCCTCGGCTATGCCATCCAGAGCCTCGACGGAAAAGCGGTTTCAGAAGTCCCGGTCACCAACGCGGTTTCCGCACTCAACGGCAAAATCGCAGGCGTCAACATCCAAAGCAGCTCCGCAGGCCCCACAGCCTCGGCCAACGTCACCATTCGAGGCGCCGGATCGCTCAGCGGAAACAACCAGGCCCTTTTCGTGGTGAACGGCATTCCAATCACCAATGGCCTGTTCAGCTCAGGCGATGGACTGAACGGGTCCACCACCATCGATTTCGGAAATGCAGCCCAGGTCATCAACCCCGATGACATCGCGGAAATCAGCGTTTTGAAAGGCCCCGCCGCAGCCGCACTTTACGGCACGCGTGCCGCCGCAGGCGTGGTGTTGATCAACACCAAGACCGGACAGGGCGCACCGGGTTGGCATGTGGACATCAACAGCTCCACGACCCTCAGCGGCTTGCTGCGGATGCCCGATTTCCAAAATGAATACGGCGCCGGGGGCTATGGCCGATACAGCTACTCCAACGGCGCGACCTACACCGGCGATTTTTATGATGCTTTCGGCGAGAACTGGGGACCGCGCTTGGACGGCAGTGCCATCCGCCAGTGGAACACCAACGGCGAAGCCACCCCCTTCACTGCTGCCCCGGACAACGTGCGCAACTTCTTCCGCACCGGAGTGACCAGTCGCAACCACGTCGCCATTTCCAACCAGAGCGAGGACGGTGATTTCCGCATGGGCTATACCCACCTGGACAGCCGTGGCATCGTGCCCAATACAGACCTCACGCGCCACACCATCTCCATGAGTTCCGGGCAGAACATCGGTGAGCGACTGAACGTCCGAACCAACCTGAACTACATCCGCAGCGGCTCTGGCAACGTTCCCAATGCCGGTTATGACGAAAGCAGCTCCATCATGTACGGATGGCTGTGGTTCCAACGCAATGCCCCCATTGACGACCTGCAGAACTATTGGAAGCCCGGGCTCGAAAATGTCCAGCAGGCCAATACTGAGGAACTGTGGACCAACAACCCTTGGTTCCTGGTCAATGAAAACACCAACGGCTTCAACAACGACCGCATCATCGGCAACGTCGCGGCCACCTACAACCTGACCGACCGGGTTTCCGTCCGCTACAGGATGGGTGCCGACATCAACGGCGAGAAGCGCCGCTTCCGCAGGGCCATGAGTACCAAAAGCGTGCTGCTCGGCAGCTACCGCGAGGACGACCTGCGGTTCCACGAGACCAACAACGAACTCCTCCTTTCGTACGACGGTACGGACTACGAAAAGGAATGGAACCTCAGCGCCCGACTCGGTGGCAACATCATGCGCCAGACCACCGAGATCCTGAGGGCCAATGCCCCCCAGCTGCTCATCCCCGGAATCTTCAACCTGGGCAACTCCCGCAGCGGTGTGATCACCGACGACTTCACCTACCGCAAGGGCATCAACAGCGCCTTCGGGGTAGCCAACATTTCGTACAAGAACCGTTTTTTCCTTGACCTCACCGGACGAAACGACTGGAGCTCGACGCTTCCCACCAACAACAACAGCTATTTCTACCCCAGCGCCACGGCCAGCGCCATCTTGAGTGACATGTTCGACCTCGGCAATAAACTCGACTTTGCCAAGGTCCGGGCAGCTTACGCCGAAGTCGGCGGAGACACCGATCCCTACAACATCCGCAACGTCTACGTCTATGAGAATGCCTGGGGCGATCAACCAGTGGCAGCGGAAAGCGCCGACCTGGCCAACGCCGGCCTGCTTCCAGAACGTACAAGCTCCATCGAATTCGGAGCGGACCTGCGGTGGTGGCTGGGACGCCTGGGATTGGACGTCGCCTGGTACCAAATGAATTCCCGCGACCAAATCATCAACCTGCCCCTCGCCGCCACATCTGGATACACCAGCCGGATCGTCAACAGTGGTGAAATCCAAAACCGGGGCATCGAAGTTGTCCTGCGCGGACAGCCGGTCAAGAATGACGTCCTGACATGGACCTCCACCCTGAACCTCACACGCAACCGTAGCGAGGTGCTGTCTCTTGCAGACGGTGTGGAGAGCTACCAGATCATCCCCGACCTCTACCCGAATGACGGAGGACAAGACTTGAGTTTTGAAGCCCGCGTAGGTCAACCCTATGGCCTCCTCGTCGGACTCGGTTTCCAGCGCGATGACGCCGGCAACATCATCCACGAAAACGGATTGCCGATGCTGACCGAGAACAAGGTCAACGCAGGTTCCTACCAGCCCGACCTGCTCTTTGGTTGGGACAACGAGTTCCGGTTCGGCCGTTTCACCGCCGGCTTCTTGCTCAACGGACAACTGGGTGGACTGATTTTTAGCCGCTCTCACGCGCTCTACGCCACGGCCGGTTCCATCACCAACAACGACGACCCCAACATGCCGCTGTCCACCTTGGATGGCCGCGAAACCTATGACATCACCTACGGTGCCGATGGCATCCCCGTCTACAACGCTGTCAATGAAAGCAGCTGGGGCGTCGTCGGTCCAGGTGTGATGTACAACGCCGAGGGCAACCTCGTAGAGAACGACGTGGCCGTTCCGACCCGGGACTACATCCTCTCCTATTATGGCAACGGCTTCAGCCGCGACAACATTGAGTCTGCTCTTTACGATGCCACATTCATCAAGCTGAAGGAACTCCGCCTGGGCTTCGACATACCGGCCGATTGGCTGTCGTCCAACATGAACGCTTCGTCCGCGACCATCAGCCTTGTCGGAAGAAACCTGCTGTTGTTCACGGATGTACCGACCATTGACCCCGAGACTTACAGCATCCGTGCTGGCCGCATCGTACCGGGCTTCGAGAGCACTGCGCTTCCCACACCGCGCACCATCGGACTCGCCATCAACCTCCACTTCTGATTCCCATGAAAATGAACCCCCTCCGCAAGCGCACCCTTCCGGTACTTTCTGCCCTGATGGCCCTTTTCATGTGGGCCGGATGCGGCGAGCTCTCCGAGCTCAACGAGAACCCAAACCAACCCGAAAGCGTCACCCCCGATGTGATGCTGCCCGGCGTCATCCGCGACATCAGCGATGTACTGGTCGGACACGCCTTCTACATCAGCAATTGCGCCTCCCAACTGTCGGCCAAGAGCCTGCGAAATGAGGTCGATGTCTACAACTGGAATGCCGTACCCATCATCGGGTTCGATGCCCTGTGGCCCTCCTTGTACGGAGCGCTTCGGGACATCCGAAACATCGAAGCGGCCGCCATCGAACGCGGGGACGACCGGCTGCTCGCCGCGGCCAAAACGATGCGGGCCTTCGCCTTCTCCGTGCTGACCGACACTTACGGCGACATCCCCTATTCACAGGCACTTGCCGGAAACAACGGCACGTACTTCCCCGCCTATGACAAACAGGCCGACATCTACCTGGCAGACGGAGGGCTCCTCGATGAGCTCGACGCAGCCCACGCCTTGTTCGCGGCAGCGGGTCCTGGAACGGTTTCGGGCGACATCCTGTTTGGAGGAGACAGCGACCTGTGGCATCGTTTTGCCAACGCGCTCCACCTGCGACTGCTCGTGCACTGCAGCGCCCAGACCGACGTCTCGGCGGAATTCGCAGAAGTCGCCGGTCGCCCTCTGATGGAGGGAACGGCGCACAATGCGGCCTTGAACTACCTGAACGCCTTCCCGAACCAATTCCCCATCATTCCGCTCAAGCAAGGTGACTTTGAGTCCGTTCGCTTCGGTCAAGCCGCCTTCGCCTTGATGGAGGGCTCCAATGATCCACGCCTGATGCAATACGCCCGTGCCACCGACGCCACCATTGGCAGTGACAACGAGGCGTTTGAAGGTTGGGAAAACGGCGGAAAGGGATGTGACGACACGGGAAGCCGACTCGGCCTCACCTATTACGATTACCCCGGCCACCCCACAACCGCCGACAAGGCTCCAGGCGTTTGGATGAGCTACGCCGAACAGGAGTTCATCCTCTGCGAAGGCGCCTGGCGCGGATGGAGCAGCGGCGATGCGGCAGCGCATTATGCCCAAGCCGTCACCGCCAGCATGGTCGACCACGGAGCGGATCCTGCCGATACCGGACTGAGCAGCGTCGAAGACTTCCTCTCCCAAGAGGGCGTCGTTTGGAACGACACGCCACAGCGGTTGTTTGAGCAGAAATGGTTGGCCTTGTACTTCCATGGTATGGAGCCCTACTTCGAAGTGCGCCGGTGGTACACCGATGGTGGCGGATGGGACGGCGTCCCCTTCCTCACACCACCTTGCGCCAATACCAATGACGACAACCTGCCCCTGCGCTTCATCTATCCCAGCGAAGAGCAAAGCCTCAACGCTGACAACTATGCTGCAGCAGTGGAACGGCTCGGTGGAAGCAACAGCTTCAATGCCGCCATGTGGCTCGTCGCACCCTGAAGACCATCCGGGGACCCTATCGTCCCCTTTGATTTCCTACAACGCCCGATCCCCCGCGATCGGGCGTTGTTACTTTCGCTGCGAATCATTCGCCCGACCGCACCTCTACCGTTTCACCTGCACACCATTGGAATCCAGATTCCAGCCTGAGCGCCGGTGAACCCACACCCCTCCGAGATCCGCCACATGACAGAGGAGACCCCCCGCCCAAACAGCCCCGCGCCCAAAGCATATGCTCCTGAGCGCAAAAGGGAAGCCACCAGCGCGCTGGGCAAATGGTACCAGCGGCATTTTGACCTGAGCTGGCCCATCGTTCTGCCCACCCTATTGCTGGTGGGGTCATTCATGACGTCGACCTTCCTGTTTGAGGAAACCGTGAAGGGGTTCTTCGATCGCTTCCAATCCGCGGCCTACCAAAACCTAGGGTGGATGCTCATCCTCTCGGTCAATGTCGCCCTGTTCGCAGTGCTCTATTTCGCCATTGGACGTCACGGCCGCATCCGTCTGGGGGGAGCGAACGCCAAACCTGAATTCTCCACGCTCACCTGGTGGGCCATGCTGTTTTCTGCGGGCATGGGCATCGGCTTGGTCTATTTCGGAGTCGCCGAACCCCTGCTCCACTTCACCCAACCGCCGTTTGAAGTGGAAGGCGAGACCCAGCGCGCCGCTTTGGCCTTCCGAAAGAGTTTTCTCCACTACGGGCTCCACCCCTGGGGGGTTTACGCGCTCGTGGGATTGGGCATGGCCTTCTTTACATTCAACCGGGGCCTCCCGCTGACAGTCCGGAGCATTTTCGAACCCCTGCTCGGCAAACACATCCACGGCTGGATTGGGCACACCATTGACATCATCGCGGTATTTGCCACCCTCATTGGCCTCGCCACCACCTTGGGCCTCGGCGTGCAGCAAGTCGGCAGCGGACTCCATTTCCTCTTCGGCTGGGCTTCCGACACCTCGTTGCACCTGGTGCTCATCATCGGCATCACGTTGGCCGCCACCCTCTCGGTGGTATCCGGCCTCAAAAAGGGCATTCGGTTGCTCTCCAACCTCAACATGATCCTGGCCATTGCGCTCATGGGACTGCTCCTTATGCTCGGCCCCACCGGACGCATCCTCGATGTCTTCGTGCAGGGGACCGGTGGGTACCTCACGCGGTTTCTGTCCGAGGGAACCTGGACCGGGGCGTTCCGCGAAGAAAACAGTTGGCGGGACAATTGGACGGTGTTCTACTGGGCATGGTGGATCGCCTGGTCCCCCTTCGTCGGCATCTTCATCGCCCGCATCTCCCGCGGCCGCACCATTCGCGAGTTCATCTTGAGCGTATTGAGCGTTCCCGTCCTCTTCACCTTTTTGTGGTTTTCTGTTTTCGGAACCTGCGCGCTCGACATCGAACTCCAAGGAGTGGCCAACCTGGGCCAAAGTGTTGTCGAAGACTTCAGCACAGGACTTTTCGTGATGCTCGAGCAGTACCCGTGGACCACGCTCACCAGCGCCCTGGCCATTGTGCTGGTGACCAGCTTTTTCATCACCTCTTCCGACAGCGGCTCACTGGTGGTGGACATGCTCACCAGCGGAGGAAAACTCGACGCACCGGTAGGCCAGCGCATATTCTGGGCTTTGACCGAAGGTGCCGTAGCCGCTGCCCTGCTGGTCGCCGGAGGATTGAAAGCCATGCAGTCCATGTCCATCGCTGCGGGCGTGCCCTACGCGTTCCTGCTCATGGTCATGGTGGTCTCCATCCACCGTGGACTGGACCGCGAATTGGCCCAACAGAAAGAGGGTCAATCTGAGGCCTGAGGCGTCCAAGTCCCATTCTGCCCTTCCGCAGGCGGGGTATCTTTGACACATGGCTGAAGTCCCGCTTCCCGATTCTCCGCTCGACCTGCATGCGACACTGGAGCACGCGCTCAGCGTAGTCAGAACGGCTGCGGCTGAACTCGCGCGGCTGTCGAACACCACGCTAGAAGTCGAGTACAAGGAAGACGGCTCGCCCGTCACCAACGCCGATCACGCCAGCCACCGCATCATCTCATCCGGCCTCGCCCCCCTCGGAATTCCGGTCATCAGCGAGGAAGGGGGCCGCACACCGCATGCCGAGCGAAAGCAGTGGTCCCGCATGTGGCTCGTCGACCCCCTCGACGGCACAAGGTCTTTCATTCGCATGCGTTCCGGCTTTGCCATCAATGTGGCGCTGCTCGAATCCAACGGCCACGAATGGCTGCCGGTCTTGGGGATCGTGGCCATGCCAGACCTCGACCGGGTCTATTTTGGCGGACGTGGACTCGGAACCTGGAAGGGCCGCTTGGACGACGCGACCCAACCCGCCAAGCCCATCCGCAGCGATGACGACGCCACTCCCCCTTACGACCTGCTCATCAGCTGGAACGAGGTCGGCACCCTCAACGACCTCGTGGCCGGCACGGTCGACCCCACGCAGGTGCGCATGCGGCCCGCCAGCGGCGCCCACAAATTCTGTTTGGTGGCCGAGGGCAAGGCCGACATCCACGCCCGCTCAACGGGCTACTTCGAATGGGACTGCGCCGCCGGCGACGCCCTCTTCCGCGCCCAAGGACTCGCCGTCCGCGACCTCATCACCGGCCGCCCCCTCACCTACAACGGCCCCCACCTCCGCGTCGGCGGCCTCATCGCCTCCCGCCTGCCGGAAAGCAGCTGAACACGCCGCCCTTCAGAAGCCGGCCCCACCTCCTGCGCCACGGGTTCCGCCAGCGCGGTACGGGCCTTCGTCGAATTCGTCGACCATGTTGCGGTAGTTGCGGTAGCGTTCATCGTCTACCTCGCCCGTTTCCAAAGCGCGCGTCACGGCGCAGCCTGGCTCGTCCAGGTGGCGGCAGTTGTGAAATTTGCAGCTGGGCAGCAACCGGAACATCTCCGGGAAATAATGGTGGAGCGTTTCTTTTTCGATGCGCACAAGGCCGAATCCTTTGATTCCCGGCGTATCGATGATGAACCCCCCATTGTCTTCCGGCAAGGGGAACATCTCCGCGAAAGTCGTCGTGTGACGGCCCTTGTCGTGGACGTCCGACACCTCCGCCGTCTTCTGGTCGAGCCCAGGAATGAGGGCGTTGAGCAGGGTCGACTTTCCCACCCCGCTGTGACCACTGACCAAGTGAATGCCCCCCTGCATTCTTGCGCGCACTTCGTCCAACCCGATGCCCTCTGTCGCTGAAATCGGCAGGCATTCATACCCCGCCTCGCTGTACATGGTCATCCACGATGCAAGCAGGTCCTCCGCTTCCTCTCCGAGCTGCAGCAGCACGTCGACTTTGTTGAAGAGCAAAGTGGTAGGCACCCCATAGGCCTCTGCCGTGACCAGGAAGCGGTCCACGAACCCACTGCTCGTCGCAGGTTCCACTAGGGTCACCACCAGCCAAGCGCGGTCGAGGTTGGCCGCCACCACGTGGGCCTCATGGCTGAGGTTGACACTGCGGCGGATGATGCGGTTGCGGCGTGGAGCGATTTCTGTGATCACCCCTGTGCCGTCTTCCTCTTCCGTCCACGTCACATGGTCGCCGACAGAAATGGGGTTGGTCGTGCGAAACCCCTCCATGCGAAATTTGCCGCGCAGCCGGCACTCCACCCGGCGGCCGTCGGGAGCCTGGACGTCGGCCCATTTGCCCGTCGAGCGAAATACGGTTCCTTGATGCGATTCCTGCACGGATGCAAGTTCGCTGAAATCCGGACACCATAACTTGCGGGACATGCTTCTTGAAGTCTCCGGCATCACCAAGACCTACGGCCCGCAAAAAGCCCTCGACGGCGTCAGCCTTTCTGTGCCCCGCGGCCAAGTCGTTGGCCTACTCGGACCCAACGGTGCCGGCAAGTCGACCCTTATGCGTTCCATCCTGGGCTACCTGCCCACCGATGGAGGCACCGTACACTTTGACGGTCAAGACGTTCGCACAGGAGACGATGCCCTCAAGGGCCGCATGGGCTACCTGCCCGAACACAACCCCCTCTATCCAGAGATGTACGTCCGCGAGTTCCTCGATTTCATCGCGGGACTGCACGGCATCAAAAGCAAAGCCGCCCGAAGCCAAAAAGTGGAGGACACCATAGAACGGGTCGGCCTCACGCCCGAAGCGCACAAGACCATTGCGTCGCTCTCCAAAGGCTACCGCCAGCGCGTTGGGCTGGCTCAAGCGATCCTTCACGACCCGGAGCTGCTCATCCTCGACGAACCCACCTCGGGCCTCGACCCCCTGCAGCTCAAGGACATCCGAGCGCTCATCCGTTCCTTCGGCGAGGAGCGTACCGTCATCCTTTCGACCCACATCATGCAGGAAGTCGAAGCCATGTGCGACCGCGTCATCATGATCAAGCAAGGCCGCATCGTCACAGACGCTCCCCTCACTGAACTCCTCGACCAAGGCGGCCTCGAGCAGGCCTTCAATACCCTAGCGGGCTAGGCACGCAGCCACACCAAGCACTGCGGTTCACGCAAACGGTCCACCCCATCAAGGAGCGGACCGCCGCGATTTGTTTTGCAGAAAAATAAAATTCAGAAGGCCCGCACAGGACGAACCTTGTTGGCCAAGTCAAACGTTCCCGTTCCAGAGATGACGACCGTTTCATCGAAATTCAAAATGGTCACGCCGTATCCTTCTTCGGAGTCGAACTCTGAGGAACTCCAATAGCTTCCAGCCATTCCCGAAGGGAAGAAACCGCCACCACCGTTGCCCAACTGGTTGACCTCGTTGGAGAGCGGACCAAGCACAGCGCCCATGAGCTCCAATTCCGCAATACTGGGAATAAAGAAGTCGCGGTACCCATTTTGCTCAAAATCCATGACTTGAGAGGCTACAAACCCAGTACAAGGGCTGTACCGGGCCAACTCCAAAGTGTTGGACAATCCTGTGCCAATGGCGGTCCCGCCAGCATGACGCACCCGGTACGATCCGTCGGAAACTGAACCGCTACCACCGCCGTCAGCACCGGTCAAACCGGCGACTTCGGCCTCACCTTCGGTCGGTTGTAACACGATGACAGGAGCACAGTCCAAGGTGAATTCTAGGACTTCGCTCCAAGGAAGCAGCCCTGACCCTACAAAGTCATGCGCAGCCGCCTCGAGGTAATCAAACCCAGGGTGAACGTCGAAGGTGTCGACATAGACAATCACACCACCTGAGGGCCCAGGATCTCCTACACCGTAATTGAACCGCTCAAGCAACACTTCATCAGAGTTGACACAGGCGTCATAAGCCTCTTGGCAAAGACCATCCCACGCGGCATTAATACAAAACGGATCCCAATCCACAATTTGCTGAACACATTCGAAATGGGCCTCGCGGTAACCGAAGGGGGCCTCTGTACCCAATTGCGCCGCGCCAACAGCGCCTCCGTAGGGAATAAACCATCGATTGTACAGGCAACCTGCGTTAGAGTCACTGTCATAGTTGGCTGCCTCAAGGTCGCTACACCCGTCTTCGCCGTCGCAAATCCCGTCGCCATCGGAGTCCAGCACACAACCAAGGTTGAGCGTGGTCCCATCGGTCAACACGACCCCCAACTCGCCGGAGCCACTAAGGCCGACTTCCTGAATACCAACACCATCGGCGCCGTCAGTGCCGTCCGCGCCATCAGCGCCGTCGACTCCATTAGCGCCATCCGCGCCAGGGGCGCCAGGCGCTCCGTCAACACCATCAGCGCCGTCGACTCCATTAGCGCCATCCGCACCAGAGGCACCAGGGGCGCCGTCCACACCATCAGCGCCGTCGACTCCATTAGCGCCATCCGCACCAGGGGCACCAGGCGCTCCGTCAACACCATCAGCGCCGTCGACTCCATCAGCGCCATCCGCACCAGAGGCGCCAGGCTGGCCTGTCAAGTCTCCGGTTATAAAACTGGCGCCATCCGTTAGTTCAAATGTCAACGTCCCATCACCATTGTCAATGATAGCGGCGATCCCGACACCATCTGCACCTTCAGACACAGCAGAAATGGCCACGTTCAGCTGTATGAGGTATTCCTCAAGTGTGATGCCGTCCACCATGATGGATTCCGGAATGTATTCGGATTCATACAACGCTAGAACCTCAACAAGGTCCGCAACATAAATCTGGTTGTCCCCATTGGCATCGGGGTTGAAAGGGTACACCACCTCTTGAGCGAGGCCGCTTCCACTAAAAAAGAGCGCACATAACCACAAGGGTGCACGCCGTGTGAAATAAATTTTCATGGGCATTTGGATTGAGTGAATGGACTTCCCGCATGGAAACCCAAATCAATCTGCCCAAGACCACTGTGTGTCCGCCCACATGAAAATCACTTTTGACCCTGACATTTATCACCCTTCTCACCAAGCAATACAAAATCAAAACCAGGTCAATCAGAAGGTTTCTAGGGGCCTGCATCAGCATATCGTATTTTTGTGGCCCTACCCGGAACCATGCTCTTCAACAGCCCTGAGTTTCTGCTGTTTCTGCCGATTGTTTTTGGACTGTATTGGTTTGTCACCCAACGCAACCTCAAGGCACAGAACCTCCTGCTGCTCGTTGCATCATACGTCTTCTACGGATGGTGGGACTGGCGCTTCCTCGGGCTGATTGCCCTCTCCACCATCGTCGACTTCCTTGTCGGCATCCGCATTGAAGAGACTCCTGACAAGGCGCGCAAGAAACGGTGGCTGTGGGTGTCGCTGGCCGTCAACCTTGGCATCCTTGGCTACTTCAAGTATGCCAACTTTTTCATCGAGAATTGGATCTCGGCCTGGCAATCCCTCGGCATCACCATGCACGCCTCCACCCTGCAGGTCATACTCCCCGTCGGCATCTCCTTCT
>Ga0208971_1001120_pt1 | contig 16549 bp, 11 predicted proteins | sample AOAMet1_18_M0_10_2_FD_188229 | JGI IMG/M metagenome (GOLD analysis project Ga0208971, IMG submission 188229) | Ammonia-oxidizing marine microbial communities from Monterey Bay, California, USA - CAN11_18_M0_10 (SPAdes) | ecosystem: Environmental > Aquatic > Marine > Intertidal zone | place... | reverse complement strand
ATATCACGGCAACGATCACCAGCTTTCGAGAGGTTGATTTTTCAACGGCTGGTATCGGATTTATTATGTCGATGAACCCCTCAGCCTTGGCAGGCGCACCTCACACAAGCATTGCCACGGTTTATGCAGATGAGGTTGGCGAAGCCGCGATTGAACGCGATCTCGCCGTGATGTTTCCCAACATAACGGCAATTCGTGTTCGCGATGCCATTGAACGCGTGGCAAGCATCCTGTCCTCAATGGCCAGCGCAATATCGTATGGTGCCGCGATGACATTGGTGACTGGTTTCGTTGTTTTGGTTGGTGCGGCGGCCGCTACCGAAAATGCCCGTGTTTATGAGGCCGCAATTCTTAAAACCTTGGGTGCCAGCCGTTTCCGAATTTTGGCAAGCTTTGCATTGCGCAGCATCATTTTGGGTACGGCTGCTGGTCTGGTCGCCTTGATAGCAGGCGCCACTGCGACATGGGCCGTGATGCGGTTTGTGATGGAGGTAGAGTTCACGCTAAATTGGACGTTGGCGTTAGGCGTAATACTCGCAGGTATTGCCGTAACACTATTTGCAGGCATGATTTTTGCTTGGCGCCCCTTAGCCACCAAACCAGCACAAATCCTTAGATTGCAGGAATAATCCTAAACTGCTTGGAAAATCTTTCCGGGGTTAAACAAATCATCCGGATCAATCGCCTTCTTAATCGTCGCCATCAGGTTCACCGCCTCTGGCCCAATTTCGCGCACAAGGTATTTACCTTTGCCCTGACCAATGCCGTGTTCACCCGTACATGTGCCATCCATCGAAATCGCCATTTCATTTAACCAACTAACGTATTCAGCAGCTTTTTCGCGCTGATGCTCTTGTATCAACAAAAGCACATGGAAATTTCCGTCCCCTACGTGGCCAACGATTGGTGCCAAAAACCCATCCTCATTTGCACGGGCTTGCGCACGCATGACAGCCTCGGCCAATCTTGAAACAGGCACACAAGTATCCGTTGATATCCCCATCGCACCCGGCGCAAGGGCCATTGAAGCGAAATACTGATCATGTCGTGCTTGCCACAAATGATTGCGCTCTTCTGCGTCAGACGTCCATTCAAAGGCGGTTGAATTGTTATCTTGTGCAATTTCACCAAAAGTTTCCGCTTGTTCTGCCACGCTAGATTCAGAACCGTGAAATTCCAGTAACAACAATGGCTTTTCTGGCAAACTTAACTTCGAATATGCATTGGCGGCCTTCACGCTTAGTGCATCAAGCAGCTCGATCCGCGCCATCGGCACACCCATCTGAATTGTTGCCATCACTGCGTTACAGGCATCTTCCTCTGTCTCAAACGAACACGTCGCTGCACTGATTGCCTCAGGAATTCCACGAAGTCTGATTGTAAGCTCTGTGATAACCCCCAATGTGCCCTCTGAACCGATCATTAGATGCGTCAGATCGTAGCCAGCTGAGGTTTTACGCGCGCGCTGTGCAGTTTTGATTACATCACCATTGGGCAACACCGCCCGTAAACCCAAAACCTGATCTTTCATTGTGCCGTAACGTACGGCATTTGTACCTGATGCACGCGTTGCGGCCATACCGCCAAGGGATGCGTTGGCACCAGGATCAACTGGGAAGAATAGGCCCGTTGCCCTAAGATGTTCGTTCAACTGCTTGCGCGTGACACCTGGTTGAACGCGGCAATCCATATCCTCAACATTCACTTCAAGAATGGCATTCATCTTACTGGTATCAAGGGATATTCCACCCGTAGGGGCATTAACATGCCCCTCTAGAGATGAACCCGTACCAAATGGAATAAGCGGTACTTTATGGGTCCGGCAAATTCGAACAACTTCTTCAATCTCGGCCTCTGATGATACAAAAACCACGGCATCTGGTGGTTGATTTTCCAGCCAAGTCGTTGTGTGACCATGCTGTTCCCGCATTGATTGCGAGGTTGAAAAATTGGGGCCAAACTGTTGCTTTAGGATACCGATTACAGCCTGAATACCCTTTTCGTTGCGGGGGGGAATTGTTGTGTTTGGCATCGTTTTCTCCTAATTTCGTCGCATCTTAGCAATTCAAATACCCAGTGCAACCGCGCATCACCTTGTTCATCCAATCCGGCGTACTTATTATTAGGTACACAAAGGATGCACGTATGCTTATTGCCCAAAATATACACCACGCATTTAATACCCAAGAAGGTCCAATTCACGTTCTACGCGGCGTGGATTTAACCCTTTCGACCGGTGAAAGCATGGCCCTGACAGGTGAATCAGGTAGCGGGAAAAGCACGCTATTGCACATTTTAGCAGGATTACAGGAACCAACGTCTGGTTCGGTATCAATTCTTGGAACCGAAGTCACCTCGCTTAGCGAACGCGCCAAAAGTAATTTAAGAAAGACCCACATAGGATTGATATTCCAGCAATTTAATTTGGTCCCCTCGCTAAATGTTTCGCAAAACATATCATTTCAATCCCGCTTAAACGGGCAGTTTGATGTCGAATGGCAGGAGTACCTGCTAAATCAACTTGACCTCAGTGCACAGAAAGATGTCTTTCCTGAAACCCTTTCGGGCGGGCAACAACAACGCGTTGCCATCGGCCGCGCCCTAGCGGCAAAACCGTCTTTGTTATTGGCAGATGAACCTACTGGTAATTTGGACGAGGAAAACAGCGAAAAAGTATTGGGTTTAATGCTGTCTTTGATCAAAGACAGTGGATCATCCCTTTTGATGGTAACACATTCGCGCCGACTTGCATCAAAACTTGGTCGCCATGAACACCTGCGCAAAGGCGTATTTGTGAAGGCGCCTGTTAAATGAACTGGGTCATATTTAGTGTTTTTCTTAGTCACTGGCGAAAGCAGAAAACACAATTTTTTGGTTTGTTTTTTGGGATTGCCTTGGCAACAGGGCTTTGGTCGGGTGTGCAGGCGATCAACGCCGAGGCCCGTGCAAGTTATGCTAATGTAACAAGTACGTTTGCTGGTCAGAATCTTTCCTATGTCACCTCAACGCGTGACATGACGACAGCAGACTATGCCAATCTTCGGCGTTCCGGTTGGCGAGTCACCCCAATTTTCAATGGAAAATTCACGCGACAAGATAAAACCTATATCATCATCGGCGTCGATTTCTTGGTAACCGCCCTCAACGCGGCTGATCAGCCGGAAATGGCCGTGCAAAACAAGCCTTTGATATTTGCACACCCCTCCACGGCTGCTTCGTTCAAGGATCAACGATTTGATATCCGCCCTAGAAGTGACGCTCAACCGGGCCAATTGATCATGGACATATCAAACGTCGGCATGTTTATTGACCCACCCCTTAAGTTTGGTCGGTTCATCGTCTTGCCAGATCAACCAATGAGCGCAAAACCACTTGAGGATGTTGATCAAGATTTCAGTTTTAATAATCCTGATACGACAAATGACATCAGCGGATTAACGGACAGTTTCCATCTTAACCTTACGGCATTTGGTTTTCTTTCCTTCGCCGTTGGCCTGTTTATTGTTCAAGCCACGATTGGACTGGCATTTGAGCAAAGAAGGGGCACAATTCGAACGTTAAGAGCCATTGGTGTTGACCGAAAACGTTTAACATTTTTGATGTTTGCTGAATTGGGATTCTTCGGCATCATTGCGGGCTGTTTTGGTCTGATATTAGGTTACATTATTGCCGCCGCGCTATTACCAGGCGTCGCCGCCAGTCTTTCAGGTCTTTATGGCGTCAAGGTTGCGGGCGCTTTGCAATTCCGTCCAATTTGGGCACTTTCAGGGTTGGGAATGACGCTATTTGGCATTCTTATTGCTGGCGGACACACTTTGTGGCGAATGTGGCACTTGCCGATATTGCGTGTCGCAAATCAACGCGCTTGGGCAATGAATGCGCGTGACGATGAAAAATGGCGATTGATTGCGGTTATTTTTCTATTTGTACTTGCTGTCTCATTGCTTCTTTCTACCCAAGGATTATTCGCAGGGTTCGTCAGCTTGGCCGCTTTCATGCTGGGTGCAGCCCTAATTTTGCCCAGCATACTTGGCGTGTTTTTGCGTTTGATTTCCTCGCAAACCAAACCGGGGATTGCAGCATGGTTCTGGGCCGATACTCGGCAACAACTGCCACATTTGTCGCTGGCATTAATGGCATTGCTGCTTGCTTTGGCAGCCAACATTGGTGTGAACAGCATGGTATCCAGCTTTCGCATAACGTTCACGGCCTGGCTGGATCAAAGACTGGCGGCCGAACTTTATGTAAGAGTCGATAATCAATCCGATCAGCCCCGTTTCGCTTCTTGGATCGCCCCACACGTTGATGCTGTTTTGCCTTTAGCCAGTGTGAAAACGCGTTTCAACGCGGCACCATTGGAAGTTAATGGAATAGTAAATCACGCAACCTATCGCAATAATTGGACTTTCATCGCGTCAACAACTGACCCTTGGCGCCAATTTGCGAACCAAAAGGGCGTTTTGATAAATGAGCAATTGGCCTTACGTGAAAAATTAACCTTGGGTGCAGGAATTAAAGTGTCGAATGAAATCACATTGCCTGTTGTTGGAATTTACGCTGATTACGGAAATCCATTGGCGCAAGTAACCGTTTCACATTCTTTGGTGCTCGCGAACTTCGCCGCCGCGGATACCACGCGGTATGCATTGCGTCTTGATCCAAATCAGGTTGAGGAATTGCGCCAATTGATTGGCAAAGAGTTTAATCTGCAACCAGATGCGATCTTAAATCAGGTGCAAATCAAAAAGGTAGCCAAAGATGTTTTTGATCAAACGTTCATTGTCACAAATGCTTTGAATATATTGACGTTGATGGTCGCAGCATTAGCAATATTGATTAACTTGGCGACATTGGCAAAGTTACGATTGTCACAGCTTGCCCCTGTTTGGGCAATTGGAATGGCACGTGGTGATTTGGCGTTACTTGAGCTTGGGCGCGCCTTGGCTTTGGCAGTTTTCACATTTATTTTTGCGCTGCCCCTTGGAATTTTTCTGACATGGTTTTTGCTGAGCGTCATCAATGTAGCCGCTTTCGGATGGCAATTGCCCCTTTACTACTTCCCATCTTCATGGGGATTGCTTTTACTTATGACAGTACTTGCGGCAATGCTTGCTGCGGGCGCACCAGCTTATCAGTTGTGGAAACGCAAGCCTGCAGAATTTTTGAAAGTATTTGCCAGTGAAAGTTAAAATTTTTGCCTACTTAATGTTTGTTTTGACGCTGTTGGCCCCACTGGCCAGTCATGCCCAATCTGGCTTTGCGGGCCTTGGGCAAGACATCGCTGGTTTTACTCAACCACAAAAAGATATGCCATGGAGTTTCCCTAAGGATCACGGGGCCCATCCTGATTACCGGATTGAATGGTGGTATGTGACCGCAAACCTTAAGGACGACAAAGGGCGGGATTACGGCGTGCAGTGGACGTTATTTCGTTCAGCATTGCGGCCGGAAACGACCATTGGATGGAATGACCCACAAATCTGGATGGGTCACGCGGCACTAACCACCGCGACCCAACATTTCACATCTGAACGTTTTGCCCGCGGCGGCATTGGTGTTGCCGGCGCCGTTGCGTCCCCGTTTGAGACATGGATTGATGAATGGGCTTTGCGCGGAAATTCTGATTTTTCACAACTTTCATTGAATGGTGGTGGTACAGATTTCGCTTATGATTTGACCTTAGCGACAAACAGGCCGCTGATATTTCACGGGGATAATGGTTATTCCGTGAAATCAGAAGGCGGACAGGCAAGTCGATATTATTCCCAACCCCATTTCGAAGTGACTGGCGATCTGGTTTTTTCCGATCGCCAAGTTTCCGTAAGTGGTACTGCATGGCTTGATCGCGAATATTCCAGTCAACCATTAGCGCCAGATCAGCAAGGATGGGATTGGTTTTCAATTCATTTGGATGATGGTGCCAAAGTCATGCTTTTCCGCCTTAGAGGGACCGATAATTTCTATTCTGGTACATGGATCGCCCCCGATGGCCAAACAACATCTTTGGACGCGTCCGAAATAGTTCTGTCCACCCAACGAACCGCAAAGGTCGCTGGGAGAAGTATCCCCCTAGATTGGGATCTCAAGTTGCCAAACAAAAATGTTGATATCACAATTCAACCTCTTAATGATCAGGCATGGATGGACGGGCGGTTTTCGTATTGGGAGGGACCCATTTTGGTCAACGGAACCCATTCCGGCAGAGGGTATTTAGAAATGACAGGCTATGAATGAACCATTTGATGACCTAAATGATTTTCGCAACGCCGCCTGGAAAGTGATGAACGTTCCGTTGCGACGAATGCCTCGGGTTTCCTTAGCGACCGTTGACCAACTAGGCGCACCTCAACTTCGCACCTTGGTTTTACGAGGTGCCAACAAACACGATGGTACAGTGGAACTGCACACAGATGCAGCGTCACAAAAGGTTCCACAACTTGAAAATGATCCCCGTGCAGCCGTTTTGATCTGGGATGAAACGGCAATGATCCAAATCAGATTGATGGGCGATATCACTATTAAATCAGACGCCTCACTTTCAAATATCTGGGACCAACTTCCAAGTGTAACGCAAGGGAATTACGGCGTAATGCCGCCACCGGGTTCAAAAATTGCAGCAGGCGACAATTATTCAAGAAAGGCAGACGCTGGAAAATTCGCTATTTTGGAATTAAAAATTCAAACAATGGATTTGGTTCAACTGCAAGAACCAAGCCATCGCCGCGCGCTCTATGATCAAAGTGATAATTGGGGCGGTCAGTGGTTGGCGCCCTAGATTTACCTATGAGTTATCTTTCATTTTGTGGCAACCCATCGGAAATTTCATAGTAATCACCCTTTTGCGATGTGAAAATATGCATCGACAAATTCACGTCCGTTGGCTGATCAAATGCCCCCATGGCGATGGCAATCGTGTCATTTACAGTGGGGTTCCAAAACAAAAATGATCCGCATTGCGAACAAAAGCCGCGGCGCACTTTGGCTGAACTTTGAAACCATGTCAGCGCGTCGGCACCTTCAATTTCAACATCAGCCTCATTTAGGTCAGTTGAGGCCCAATAATGCCCAGATTGTTTGCGGCATTGATCGCAGTGACACGCGTTGGGGGCCGCAAGATCGCCAGTAACTTTGAATGTAACGGCCCCGCACAGACAGCCGCCAGAATGGTATTTTGTCATCTTATATGATCCTTAAATCGATCCCTGATTTTGGCATCCGCGTCGCCCAAATAATCGGGATGATGTTCCGCCAACACCTTTTTAGCATGCGCACGTGCTTTGTCGCGAATATCTATTTCGCCCTTTTCGGTCCACGTAATTGGTGCCTCGCGATCAGCGAAATTCGGATAATAGTAATCACGTTCCATGGCCGCCATGGTTTGCGGCTCGCCCAAAAAATGCCCCTCGCCCATAACGGCGGAACGAATGGCATCTAATCCAAGTGTTTCATCGTTCACCTCGACGCCCCGCAGCGTTCGATTAACATGACCAAGCATTTCGTTGTCCAAAACAAAAGCCTCAAAACTTGCCCCTAACAAGGCCGCCATCATGCCAGAACTTTCATAAACCATGTTGGCTCCTGATAAACCGGCAGTAACAGCCGCCAGCGCCTTTTCAGCGCCCATCTGTGCATCAATCGCCTTGGCATCTGCCATCGAGCTGGCAATACCTGACGGCAAGCCCAGCCAATTCGAAATCTGTGCCGCGGCGGCATTCATCACGGCACTTTCCCCACCAGATCCCGCAAAAGCACCCGTGCGCAAATCTATAACCAGTGGCCAGTTTGAGAAAATCACAGGATATCTCGGTTTAAACAAGTTGACCAAAATTAGACCTGCCAAAGTTTCAGCCAGCGATTGCACCAAAAACCCAGCCAATGTAGCAGGTGCCGTCGCACCAGATTGCGCGGCGATAATGGAATTGATCGGCACGCCGCGTTTTATGCAAGCTACCGTCACCTCCACCGCATCTTCACCATAACGCATCGGTGAAATAACTGGTGAGATGTGCGCTTTGCAAAACGGTCTTTCGGCAAATCGCCCCTCGCCGCCCAGCGCCATGTCAAACATATCAATGATCGGGTCAACGTGTGACCCAAGTGTAAATGCCGTGCCAACGGGTTTCGTCGTGTTCTTGATCAGGGCATATGCTGTGTTGATATCCAGATCAAAATTGTCTGGCACATCGGTCGCAATACAGCATCGTGTAAACCAACTGATGTTGGGTAAAGTGTCTATCAATCGGGTAAAATCATGCAAGTCCTGCAAAGTTGTCGGGCGATAAGCGCCTGTTTCCAGATCAACTGCCTGAACCGCCGCGCCGCCTGTGCCAAAGTATGTACGGTTTCCGCCCACTTCAAAATCATGCGCATTGTCGCGACCATAATAGATGAACGACTTACAGGCGCCATCAATTATATCCTCGACCATTGCTCGTGGGTAATGCAATCGACCATCACGATATTGCGCACCTTTTGCCACGGCCACATCAACCAGATCTTGTGGGCATTCCCCCATGCCCAGATCGGCAAGCAGGGTCAACGCACTGTCATAAATCCGTTTTATTTCACGTTCTGTAAGCGGTTTATACGCTCCTGAGATTTGCCCTGGATCGGCCGGATGAAACACCGGTTTTTCTGCGTGACGCAGAGCCAATCGCGCCGCGCGTCCTCCCGATTTTCTGCCGGATCTGCCACCTGCGTTTTTCATATACCTGCCTTCAACTATAAGTATTCAGACTGCACGCCATATTCGCCATTGCAAGCGATTTGCATCGCCCTTGTGAAAAATCAAAACTTTACCTTTGGAATTTCAAAACATCCCTTCGCTGGAATTTCATTGGTTGACGGCCAACCGACAAAAAGAAAAGATTTCAAAAAACAAAGGAACTCACCTTATGCGCACAACAACAAGAGCCGTCGTCATCGGTGGGGGCATCGCCGGATGCTCTGCAATCTATCATCTGACTTGTGAGGGTTGGAATGACGTTATGTTGTTGGAACGCGATGAATTAACGTCTGGCACGACATGGCATTCCGCCGCGCAAGTGACAAATTTTGGCGGCAATCAAACGATGATCGGGCTAAAAAGCCATTCGATCAAATTGTATCAAGAACTTGCAAATGATCCAGATTACCCAATTAATTATCATCACGGCGATGGTGGTTTGCGATTGGCCTCGGAAAACTGGCACTTGGATGGGTACAAACATTTTCAATCAATGGCCAAGGGAATGGGCGTTGAATTTGAATTATTGAATGCAACCGAAGCGGCACGTCGGCATCCTTTGATTACCACGGATGGATTGATGGGCGCTCTTTGGGATCCCATGGATGGCGACATTGACCCTGCCCAATTATGTCAGGCATTGGCCCGCCGCGCCCGTAAGGCTGGTGCCGAAATTCACCGTCATACGCCCGTGACAGCGCTGCGTCAGTTGCCTGATGACACATGGATCGTCACAACTGACAAGGGCGAAATTCACGCCGAACATGTTGTTAATGCTGGTGGTTACCGCTGTAATGAAATCGGCGAAATGATGGATGTCACCCTGCCCGTGGTATCAATGGAACATCAATATTTCCTGACTGAGCCACTTCAAGGTATTATCGACGCGGGTCATCGCATGCCACTGCTGCGTTGCCCAACTGATGATTTTTACAGCCGTCAGGAAAAAGAAGGCTTACTCGTTGGGTTTTATGAGCAAGAATGTAAAACTTGGGGTCTAGACGGTATTGATCCCAATTTTACAATGGCACTGTCACCTGATGATCCGGATCGTGTTTTACCTGTGTTGGAAAATGTCTTCAAACGCATGCCCGCGCTGATGGAAACAGGCATTCATACCATCGTCAACGGCCCGATCACCTATACCCCCGATGGGTTACCATTGGTTGGGCGGATTCCAGGCAAACGGAACGCATGGTGTATAACCGGTTTGCGTGCTGGATTGGGCGAAGGCGGCGGTCACGGTTGGTTGCTGGCTCAAGAAATGGTTCATGGACAGGCCTGTTATGATACTTGGTGCCTTGACCCACGTCGCTTTTCGCAACGCGCGGACATTCCATACACAACGGCCAAGGTTATTGAGGATTATCAAAACGAATTCCGCTTTCACCGTCCCCATGAATTCCGCCCAGCAGGGCGTGATTTACGGCCAAGCCCATTGCATGAAACCCATCAAAAACAAGGCGCTGAATTTGGTGTCGTAAACGGGTGGGAACGTCCACTATTTTATAAAACCGAAGCAGATTTTCAGCCTGACCACAGCTTTCATTTTTCTAACGTTGACCCAGTGGTCGAGGCCGAGGTGCAGCATATCCACAACCACGTCGGTATTGCAGAAGTTAACGGTTTCAATCGAATTGAGATCACGGGCACTGGTGTTATGGAATGGCTGGATGGCCTTATTTGTGGGCGGCTGCCCAAGAAACTGGGTAAAGTTGGCTTAGGGTATTTCCTAACTAAAACGGGTGATGTCTTGGGCGAAGCCACAATTGCTCGCCTAAGCGAAGATCGTGTTTGGTGGGGATCAGCTGCCGCTGCCCAGGATCACGACCTTGATTGGCTGAATGGGCAAAACCCACCCGAGGGTATTGCGCTGACCAGTCGTGTTGAAAGCCACACTATCATTTTGATCGCCGGTCCCAAATCGCGTCAAATGTTAACGAAGGCTTGCCCTGATCAATCATGGGAACGCACTGATTTCCCATGGCTGTCGGTCAAGGAATGCCAGATCGCAGGCATTGATGCGACCGTGATGTCTGTTAGCTTTTCAGGTGAATTGGCCTATGAAATCCACGTCGCCATTGACCAAAGCAAAGCATTGTATGCCGCGTTGTCACTGGCAGGTGAAGACTTCAATTTACGCCCCTTTGGCATGTTTGCCGTGGAATCCATGCGCATCGAAAAAGGGTATCGCCATTGGAAAGCCGACTTATTCAATGAATTTGACCCCATTGAAAGCGATCTTGCGCGTTTTGTTAAATTGGACAAATCAGACTGTATAGGCGTCACAGCCTTGGCTGCTAAAGGTGGCAAAAAACGCCGTGCATTTGTTACCATCAAAATTTCATCAGATTTTGCCCCAGCCCATGGAGGTGACAGTGTTATGCACGAAGACAACGTCATTGGTACGGTGACATCCGCGGCTTATGGGCACCGAGTTGGGGAAAACTTGGCCATGGCCTTCGTTGATGTCGAGCATGCTGCGATTGGGCATGAATTGACACTATGGGTGCAGGGTAAAATGCTGCCCGGCACCGTTGTTGAACCGTGCCGTTTTGATCCCGAAAATCAAAATATGCGATCTTAGCTTTATGGTTTAAGGCAAGTGACAAATGTATCGGCCACGTCATTCAACATGGCGATATACAAGTCGGGACCGAATGTTTGTCCTTGCCCCATACTGCGCAAAGTACCAAATCTGTCGGGCATTTCACCACTCGGCAAGGTGATTTCTTTGTAACCAGATTCATTATCAAGCATGACACAGCTTACAGGTGCATCTTCTAATTGTTGGCCTAAATCATGCAACCTGCGAACGCTTGGGGTTGCATCATTTACATCCCGAATAGCCGCCTGTGCCGCCACACCAAAGGCATGTTCAAAGTATTGCGTGCCATCATGCGCCAACAAAAATGGTATCTCGCGTACATCTGCTAGTTTTTCTGAAATACCTGCGGCAGTTATCATGATTTTTCCGGCGGCAACTTGCGCATTGGCCGCATAAATTTCGCGAAATTCGGGGCGAATTTCCCCAAGCACATGGGCGATTTCATCAAGCCACACAACTGCATTGTTTGGTTCCAGCCAAGCATGTGGGTCGGCTGTTGCGGCATTAATCATGTTATCATGATCATCGTCTTCTTCATGACCTTCGCCCTCGTGATCTTCTTCGGCATCTTCATTGTGCAAGCCTTCATCATGGGCCGCGTCTTCATGGTCCTCATCATGGTCGCCGTGATGCTCGTGTTCAATGAAGCCGATATCTTCGCGTATGATCAATTTTAGTGTATTTGGCACCGAAATCAGCGGCACAGAAATTGCATCAGGTGCAAGATTTTCAATTGAACGCTCAAGCCAAGGTGACAAACTTGGCCCGATCCAAATCACGGCATCCGCACGTTGCAGATTGCGCGCTTGACTAGGACGCAATGAAAAACTGTGAACCGATGCGTTTTCTGGCAAAAGGACGGAAACACCTTCTTCATCACCCAAAACCATTGCAACCAGCGCACCAACCGGCGCGATGTCCGTTACAACCTTGGGGCCAGCCTCTTGTGCATTTGTTGCGGAAATCGCAGTGAACAATCCCAATAGGGCGACGAAAAAGGCACGCATAGCTGCTCCAATCAATGTGACTGGCGCGATTTATAGGTTACACTATAACATTACAAGGTAGAAATGCGCCAAGTGAGGTGAATTTTTGATTTTCCACGTCCTTAATGCGCCACTATGTCCATGGTATAATACCAGCAAATGCTTGTCCTTTGGAAGTTGCACTTTTATGTCTGAGCAAATGTTTTAAAGGACGGCTCTATGGCGCGCGCACCTGCTCAAAAAGAAGAAATTCGCGAAAGCTCTAAAAAGATCGGCGCTTTGCGTTCGCTTTTACCATTTGTCGCGCCGTACAAAAACTGGGCTTACGGTGCTATTGCGGCACTTGTTTTAACGGCAACGCTTTCATTGGTCATGCCTTTAGCAGTGCGCCGCGTTGTTGATGGGTTTGGCACGGAATCTGTTGAACTTTTGGATGCCTACTTTCTTGGCGCTTTGGGTGTTGCCACGCTTTTGGCCTTTGGCACTGGATTGCGATACTATTTGGTGACCCGACTTGGTGAACGCGTTGTTGCAGACGTTCGCAAAGGGGTATTTGATAAAACCATCGGCATGAGCCCTGCGTTTTTTGAGAAAATCATGACGGGCGAAGTTCTAAGTCGAATTACCGCTGACACTACACTTATTTTGTCGGTTATCGGTTCGTCGTTGTCTGTTGCGATGCGTAATGTGCTGATCTTGATTGGCGGTTTGGTTTTATTGTTTCTAACCAGTGTTAAACTGACCGCGCTTGTTTTATTGATTGTGCCGGCGATTATTATACCGATCATCGTAATCGGGCGTCGTTTGCGCACTTTGGGGCGCGAAAACCAAGATTGGATCGCCGAAAGCAGCGGCAAAGCATCTGAGGCGCTACTTTCTGCCCAAGCCGTACAAGCCAACACTTTTGAAGACGCCAGTCGCCGTGGGTTTTCCGAGGTCACTGAGTTGTCTTTTGTGTCTGCCAAGCGACGTATTTTCATGCGCGCATTGATGACCGTCATCATCATTTTCTTGGTTTTTGCAGGTGTCGTTGGTGTGCTTTGGATTGGGGCGCGTGATGTACGTGCGGATGTTATGACCGTGGGTGAGTTGGTTCAATTTGTGATCTATGCGGTGATGGTTGCGGGTTCTACCGCGGCCCTGTCCGAAATATGGGGCGAATTACAACGCGCTGCCGGTGCCACTGAACGCCTTAGCGAGTTGTTATATGCAACTGATACGATCCAAGACCCCGACAACCCGATTGCCTTACCCGCAACGGTTAAAGGTGAAATCACCTTTGAGAACGTGTCTTTCGCCTATCCTACGCGCCCAGATATGGCCGCGCTTGATGATGTTGAAATTCAGATCAAACAAGGTGAAACCATAGCTATTGTTGGCCCATCAGGTGCCGGAAAAACCACCATTTTGCAATTGATACTGCGGTTTTATGACCCAAAATCAGGTCGCATATTGTTGGATGGTCAAGAACTTACAAAAATGTTGCGCGCTGATTTTCGCCGTGCCATTGCCTCTGTGCCCCAAGACCCGGTAATTTTCGCCACAACAGCCATGGAAAACATACGCTTTGGCAAACCAGACGCAACTGACGCCGAGGTGTTGGCCGCAGCCCGTGCCGCGGCCGCTGATGAATTCCTGACGGCATTACCCGAGGGGTATCAATCTTATGTCGGCGAACGCGGTGTCATGCTGTCTGGTGGACAAAAACAACGCATCGCCATCGCACGTGCAATTTTGCGCGATGCACCCATTTTGTTGTTGGACGAGGCCACATCCGCACTTGATGCTGAAAGCGAAGCCGCTGTCCAAGGCGCCTTTGAAGAATTGGCAAAAGGACGGACCACATTGATTGTTGCGCACCGTTTGGCAACCGTCAAAAAGGCCGATCGAATATTGGTTATGGATCAAGGACGCATTGTTGCCGTTGGCAATCACGACGAATTGGTCGCCCAAGATGGCCTTTATGCGCGCCTTGCCAAGCTGCAATTCACCGACGGTGCCATTGCGTAAGGTAATGCCGTGATGCTTGCACTGTAGAAAAAATCCCTTAATCATTGATCCAATGAAGTCGCTTAAGCGACTAGGATGAATGTTCTGGGAGGAACTGCTGTGAAATATACGTCAGTGCAAGATCGCGACAATGTCGAAAATGAAATGCCATGGTCCGATTGTGATGTGCCCAAAACGATGCACGACTACATTTGCAATGCTGCGAAAAAATGGGGCCCGCGCCCCGCGATCAGTTTTCAAATCACTTCAGGCCCCAAAGACAAAGCACAAACGCTGACATGGCAAGATTATTGTGATCGTTCTATTCAGTCCGCAAATCTTTTCCGCGCTTTGGGTGTCCAGGAAACCGATACCGTCGCTTATCTTTTGCCCATTTGTAACGAGGCCGCTGTAACACTCGTCGGTGGGGCCATTGCTGGCATTGCCAATCCAGTAAATCCATTACTAGGCGTTGACCAAATCGCGGCCATCTTGCGTGAATCCAAGGCTAAAGTCTTGGTAACGATGCGCAGCTTCCCAAAATCAGACTTGGCGCAAAAATCGGCTGCTGCCGTCAAGCTTGCGCCAAATATAACGCATATTTTGGAAGTTGACCTTTTACATTATCTAAGCCCCCCAAAGTCGTGGATCGTTCCTTTAATTCGCCCCAAGGTTAACCATGACCACCATGCGAAAGTCATGGGTTTTGGTGCCGAAGTTGCCAAGCAAAACACCAAGCTTGATTTCCCCGATGCGAGTGGCAACCGCATTGGTGCGTATTTTCACACGGGCGGCACCACCGGCATGCCAAAACTAGCCCAACACACATATGAAGGCATCGTTTACAATGGCTGGCTAGGGTCGCGCATGTTGTTTGATGAAACCGACACGATTATCTGTCCCCTGCCCTTGTTTCACGTCTTTGGCTGTCACGTCATTTTGTCAGCCATGATCAGTTCAGGCGCGCACATGGTCTTGCCGACACCGCAAGGATATCGAGGCGAAGGCGTTTTTGACAATTTCTGGAAACTGATTGAGCGTTGGGATGTGACTTTCATGATCACAGTGCCCACGGCCATTTCTGCGCTAATGCAACGGCCAGTTGATGCAGATGTATCAAGTTTGAAAACAGCTTTTTCAGGCTCTGCCCCGCTGCCGGTGGAATTAATCAACCGTTTTGAAAGTGCCACGGGCGTAACTGTCGTGGAAGGATATGGTTTGACCGAGGCAACATGTCTGGTCTCTGTTAATCCGGCATCAGAAAATCGAAAAATTGGATCTGTTGGGCTCCCACTACCTCACACCAAAGTTCGGATTTTGAATATCTCTGCTGACGGAAAAACCGCCACGGATTGCGCCATTGATGAAGTGGGCGAAATTTGCGTGTCCAATCCCGGTGTTCTTGTCGGCAAGACCTACACCGAGGCGGCAAAAAATGCCGACTTGTTTGCGGACACCGATTACCTTCGCACCGGTGATTTGGGACGTTTAGACAGTGACGGGTATTTGTTTATTACGGGCCGCGCCAAAGATTTGATCATTCGCGGTGGTCACAACATTGATCCCGGCGAAATAGAGGAAACATTGGCGGGCCACCCCGCTGTTGCCTTTGCTGGTGCCATTGGTCAACCAGACGCTCATTCAGGTGAAGTACCGATCGCTTTTGTTGAACTTGTGGCGGATGCTGAAACAACCCCCGCAGAGCTGGTCGCCTATTGCAAAAAGAACATCGGTGAGAGGGCCGCACAGCCAAAGTATATCGAAGTATTGGATGAGCTGCCCAAAACCGCTGTGGGAAAAGTGTTTAAACCAGATTTACGCAAATCCGCAATCACCCGCGTGTTCAATGACGCACTTGCAAGCGCCGGCACAGAGGCACGCATTGAAGCCGTTCTAGAGGACAAAAAACGCGGGTTGGTGGCACAGGTGTCTGGCGGCGGTGAAAATGACGACGCGGTAATCAAGGGTGCATTGTCAGCATTCGCGCGCCCCTTTGATCGCGTATAAGTCACCTTAGGAGGTCGTAGCGAGGAAAACTCGCTGTGGCCTTATTGACGCTATTGCACAATGACTATTATAGTTAATTTAAGGGGAAATCGCGAATGCCCCGTGAGGCGTCAGCCGAAAATTCGCATCCTTGCAACCCTTTGTTTGAAAGGAAGGATGCGCTATGGCCGCTCCAAATGAAATCACAGTTCAGCAATTGTCACGTCAAATTGGCTTGCCCGATTGCCCCCAAAT